>OGHH01000006.1_pt1 | contig 210368 bp, 178 predicted proteins | sample 1571471 | NCBI WGS metagenome assembly OGHH01 (sample SAMEA2581936, study PRJEB24529) | metagenome | biome: Human gut stool | place: China | collected 2011
CTCGAACCTATGACCCTCTGCTTGTAAGGCAGATGCTCTCCCAGCTGAGCTAAGCGACCATGTCTTTCGACATTGACTAGTATACTATGTTTTATATAAATTGTCAATACATTTTTAAAAATTTTTTAATTTTTTTTATTTTAATTTATAGTAGTACTTGTAACCCCTGTGCCTACTACATTTTCTTGTAAAGACTTCCATGTGTTACAACCAATTATTCCATCAACACTTAACTCTCTTGATGCCTGATATCTTCTTACTGCATTTTGCGTTTGTCCTCCAAAAACACCATCTAATCCACCCGTAGTATATCCTAATGTATTTAAATCATCTTGCGCAACACAAACATAATTTCCTCTTGAATTTTGTTTAATTAAAGGAAATCCTCCTGAAGTACATGCCGCTGTTCCAAATCTTCTATCAAAATGTACCCATGTTGGTGACAAAGATTCTGGTTCAATATATGTCCACACACCAGAATTTCTAGCACTGTTTCTTAATACTGTTCTTTGTATATTAGTTAATGTTTGCCCAACATCAAATGCTGTTCCAGCATAATGTTGACTCTGATTTCCGATGTCCTCCCTCATATGGGCGTTTAAATGCAAATCCAACATATATAGGAGCACCATATATATATCTTTGACTATTCCAAGCCTGCATTGTTCTTTTATCAGTCCATAAAATATTACTTTTACTAGAACCTCTAAATTCCCTTACCTTTAATGTTCCATTGGTATTATATGGCATAGATTCGTTCTCGCCTCTATAATATGTCTCCATTCTATTAGTATCTTGATTATACACTAAAATTTTTGCCAAAAAAATCCCCTTCCTTTCATAACAAATAAAAAAATCTCTATTAATCATATAATATGATTAATAAAGATTTTTGTTTATCTTTTTTCTTTACATTTTACTATAACTCTTTGTTGACTATCATCTGTACATGTTATTAATGTAACTTCTCTTCTTCCATTTGTTTTTTGAGTTGTATCTTCAGTATTGCTTGGAGCTACTGTATGAATATCATATACTTCATAATCTATTGTTTTTTCATTTAAATCTGTTATTTGTACTATATCACCAACTTCAAGAGTAGGAACTTTACTAAAAAATCTTTTGTTTCTCCAGTTATGTCCTACTAAGCATAAATTTCCAACTTCATTAGGATTAGCTCCGTGAAATTTACAAATTGAGACTTTTAAAAGTTCATCTGACCAATGATCTAGTATTGCATAATCTACTCCTATTTTTGGAATTACAACTCTTCCTATATAATTATATGTTTTTCCATCTTTAGCAGTATATGTTTTTGCTTGTACTTGAGTTGATTGGCTTGAACTTTTTTCTTCTATTGGTTGTTGAAATTCCTGAATATTTGTTGAAACATCTTGTGTTATTTTTACTATTAATGCATTTTCTTCTTGATCTACAATCGTAGAATCTGCAAACATGTTTTGTAATATGTTATTAGAAACTTCTGATTCTTTATTTCTATCAACTTCAGCATAAATATACATTGTTGATAAACATATCATGCAAAATAGTGATATAACGAACATCAATTTATACATTTTCTTTTTTCTCTTAAGTTCTGGTGTTACATATATTTTTTCTGTTACCAAAATTTGGTTCATTTTGCCCTTCCTTTCTACTCTTGTTTAACTATTATTTGTTACTTGGTACAATAGTTATCGTTTCTATAATTCCTGTACTTTTATTATATCCTATTGTTATATTATATTTTTCTTCTGAAGATATTTTTTCTAAAATTGCATTTGCTAAATCTGTATTTTGTGTATCTTTTTTTATGTTTAATTTTATACTTTCTTTTATTTTTTCACTAGATGATGTACTTTCAGATTGTAATGGTGTTATGTCAACGCTTTCAAGATTATTGCTTGCAATTTGAATTAAATCTTTTACACTATCTGCTGGAATATCTGTTCCATTATAAAATTCAAATTTGGCATTAAATCTATTTATTTCTTCTTTCGTTACTTGATTATCTGCTGGAGTTTCTGGTTGATCTGATGATGTATCATCATCAAACTTTCCTTCACTTATAATTCCTTTTAATGCTGACAGTAAATCTTCAGATTTTAATTTTTTTACTAATAAATTATATCTTTTTAATAAAGTATCTGTATATGCTGTTTTCATTTTATCCACAACTTTTCCTAAAAGTTCAGAACTTAAATTGTTTAATACAACATTATTAGAAGATCCTAATTCCATTTTTTGTTCTACATTATCTGTTATTGTATTCTTAGCAATAACATTTATATTTACAATTCCTTTATAAAAATCTAAATTCAAATCTGTTGTTTTATAGTCACTTTCCAATGTTGCTTCTACTGAATATTTATCATCTCCATTAACAATTTCTAAATTCAATGTATATGTTTCTTTTGCATCTGTTGTTTGTTTATTTAACACTAATTGTTGATTTATTTCTTTTTCACTATTTAATGTCTCATGTTGTATTTTTAATATATCTTTTCCATCACTATTAGATGTTTCAATAATAATTGAGTCCGTTCCTAAATTTATTGATGTTCTAACTATACTCTTATTTTGTTTATATATTGTAACTTTTAAATTTGAAAATTCAGTATCTTCTGCTTGTCTTAAAAGATTATTAAAATAGTTTTCATATTTCTTTGTATCATTCATCAAATTACCAACTTTACTCAAAATAATTTCATCATTTTCTAATTCACTTAATAATTTAATTACTAAATTTTGAACTTGTAAATTATTTAATTCACAAGAATATGCTGTTGTTTTTAATGTCTGTGAATTAACTGTTATTAATGAATCACTTTTTTTACTAAATGTTCCATCTGCAAAAGCACTAACTATAATTTGCATATATTTTTGTTTTAATTCTTGGTAATCTTGTTCTGTAAATAATATTCCATCATAAAACTCTTTATCATCTTCTATTATACTTTTCATTATTGCTAAATTATCATCTGTTAAATCTAGACCATTTATATTTTTACCTTCATTCAATGTTACAAATTGATTGAAAATGTTTGTAAATCTTATTCCATACAAATTCTCTGATTGAATACCTTCTACCTGTACAATACTTCTATCGCCAAATAATATTTGAGCATTTTTGTAGTTATATTTATCTTCTTTTTGAGTTTTCATATTAATATTTAGATTATTATATCCACTTGAAATTTCTCCACCTTCTGAATATTTAAAATTTACTGATGTGTTTGTCTCACAATTTTGGTCATTAATTTTATTTTTATAATTTTCTAAAATTTTTGAATCTGCAATTTTTTCTACATTTTCTACAGTTTCTGATATGTAATTAAAGAATAATTTTTTATTTCCTTTAAAAATATCTGTTGCTAAAAATAAATATGCAAAAACACCAGCAACAATTGCTACAATTAAAAATATTATAATAATTATTATTCCTATTTTTTTACCTCTCATACTAATTTTCCTTTCTTATCCTTTGTTTTACTGCTTCATATACTACTATTCCTGTTGAAACTGAAGCATTTAAAGATTGAACTTTTCCTTTCATTGGAATTTTTACAAGGAAATCACAATTTTTCTTAACTTTTTCTCCTATTCCTTTTCCTTCATTTCCTATTACAATTGCTAATGGTCCTGTTAAATCTTGATTATAATAATATTTGTTTGTATCAACAGCTGTTCCACAAACCCATAATCCAGCTTGTTTTAATTCTTCAATTGCATCTGAAATATTTGTTACTCTTGCTATCTTCATATGTTCAACAGCTCCTGCAGATGCTTTATTTACTGTACTATTTACTGACACTGCTCTTCTCTTTGGAATAATTACACCATGTACTCCTGCAGTTTCTGCTGTTCTTATTATTGAACCTAAATTATGTGGATCTTCTATTCCATCTAAAACTATTACAAATGGATCTTCATTTCTTTCTTTTGCAACTTCTAAGATATCTGATATTTCTACATATTCAAATGGTGGAACTATTGCAATAACTCCTTGATAGTTTTCCTCTTGCGCCATTTCATCCATTTGTTTTTTATCTTTTTCAACAACTATTATTTTTCTTTCTTTTGCAATTCCTAGAATTTTATTTATAGAACCGTGTTTTTCTCCTCTTGTTACAAATATTTTATTAACATCTTTTCCACTTTCTAATAATTCTAAAACTGAATTTCTTCCTTCTATTTGATCATCAAATCTTTTTTCTGCATCTTCTTCTCTTCTTATTTCTTTACGTTTCTCTTCTTTTCTTCTATCTGTTGTCTCCATTTTTGAATTTTTTCTGTCAGGCATTTTTCTTCTATCTTGACCGCTTCTTCTTTCATGTTCTCTTCTTTCAACTCTATTTACTCTCATAAATTTCTCCTTACTTTTATAAATTATTCTTCATCTAATTTTAGAACTGATAAAAAGGCTTCTTGTGGCATTTCTACATTTCCTATTTGTCTCATTCTCTTTTTTCCTCTTTTTTGTTTTTCAAGTAATTTTTTCTTTCTTGTAATATCTCCACCATAACATTTTGCAAGTACATCTTTTCTCATTGCAGATATTGTTTCTCTAGCTATTATTGTACCTCCTACAACTGCTTGTAATGGTATTGCAAATAAATGTCTTGGTATAACTTCTTTTAGTTTTTCTACCATTTTTTTGCCTCTATCATATGCATTATCTTTAAATACTATAAATGATAATGCGTCAACTGGTTCTCCATTTACATGTATATCTAATTTTACAAGATTTGATTTTCTATATTCTTTAAATTCATAATCAAATGATGCATATCCTTTTGTTCTTGATTTTAAACTGTCAAAAAAGTCATATATTATTTCATTTAATGGCATTTCATATATTAGTGTTACTCTATTATCATCTAAATATTTCATGTCAATAAATATTCCTCTACGATTTTGACAAATATCCATTATATTTCCTATATATTCTTTTGGTGTTATTATGTCTGCTGTAACTATTGGTTCTTCCATATATGAGATTTCTGTTTGTGGTGGCAAATCTGCTGGATTATATACATCAAGTATTTCTCCAGTTGTTTTATGAACTTTATATATAACAGATGGTGCTGTTGTTATTAACCCTAAATCAAATTCTCTATCAAGTCTTTCTTCAATTATTTCTAAATGTAATAATCCTAAAAATCCACACCTAAATCCAAAACCTAATGCTGCTGATGTTTCTGGCTCATATTCTAATGCTGCATCATTTAATTTTAATTTTTCTAATGCTATTTTTAAGTTTTCATATTCACTTCCATCTACTGGATATAATCCACAATATACCATTGGTGTTACTTTTTTATATCCTGGTAATGGATTATCTGCTGGATTATTTTTTAATGTTATTGTATCACCAACATGAATATCTGTTAAACTTTTTATACTTGCTGCAATATAACCAACTTCTCCTGCTTTTATCTCTTTTGTTGGTAAATATTGTCCTGGTGCAAAATATCCTACTTCTGCTATTGTATAAGTTGTACCTGTTGCCATTAGCAATATTTCATCACCAACTTTTAATATTCCATCCATTACTCTTACATATGCTACTGCACCTTTGTAATTATCATAATATGAATCAAATATTAAACATTTGGCTTTTGCATTTTCATCACCTTTTGGTGCTGGTAAATCTGTTACAATTCTTTCTAATACTTCTTCTACATTTAGTCCAGATTTAGCTGAAATACATGGTGCATCCATTGCTGGAATTCCTATTATATCTTCTATTTCTTTTTTTACTTCATCTGGTCTTGCATTTGGTAAATCTATTTTATTTATAACTGGTAATATTTCCAAATTATTATCTATTGCTAGATATACATTTGCAAGTGTTTGTGCTTCAACACCTTGACTAGCATCTACTACCAATATTGCTCCATCACATGCTGCTAGACTTCTTGAAACTTCATAATTAAAATCAACATGACCTGGTGTGTCTATTAGGTTAAGTGTATATTCTTCTCCATCTTTTGCTTTATATTTCATTCTTACAGCTTGTGATTTAATAGTTATACCTCTTTCTCTTTCAATATCCATATTATCAAGAATTTGGTCTTCCATTTCTCTTTGAGACAATACTCCAGTTTTTTCTATTAATCTGTCTGCAAGTGTTGATTTTCCATGGTCTATATGTGCTATTATGCTAAAATTTCTTATTTTATCTTGGCTCATATTATTGTTGTTAGTAATGAATTCTAACATTCTCCTTTCTCTCATATTATTCGACTATTTTATTATAACATGTTTCTTTGATTTTTTCACTATTTTAGGCAAAAAAAGAGAGAATTTTTTATTCTCCCTTTATTCTACTACTGTAACTGGTAAATATCTAACTCCCCATGCTAATGCTTCTGCATGTGAATTCATATATACATCTATTCTATTCCCTTGAATAGCTCCTCCTCTATCTTCTACAGTATATGTGTATCCACCTATATCTAATTGTGTTCCAAATGAAAATTGGCTAGATGTTGCAACTGTTCTTCCTGCTGTTGCTTTTGTTCCAGATGCTGTTATTCCATTTGTTTTACCGCAACATTTTGCACAAGAACAATATGCCGTTACTTTAAATATTCTTGTTTCTCCAACTTTATTTCCTGTTGTTTGTATTCTTTCATATCCTGCTCTTGATGTTGTTACAATATTTTTTTGTACTTGTACAATTCTATCAATAGGCTCTTTTATAATTTCTTCTGAAAGAACTATTTTTTCTATTTGTTCGTCATTTTGATATTTTGTTTTATATGTTACTTCTTTTAATCCGTCTTGACCTTGTTGAATTACTCTATTTTTTGTATCTGTTGCACCTTGTGAGGCATCTTTTGTAATTGTTTCATATGGTATTATTTCTTGTTCTACTTCTATTTTTTCTACTATTGGTGAATATCCTTTTAATATTTCATCTAATGTTGTCTCAATTCCACTTTCAGAAATTTTGGCAATTTGAACTTCTTGAACAGATTTATTTGTAATAACTATTTTATTACTTTCATTTATATCATCGTCTAAACCTGGACTTACTCTTTCGTCTTCTTCTACAAAAATATTATTATCTTCTAATATTTCATATACATTTGTTTTTGATGTTATAACAGACATCTTATATCCATTTGCTAAAGTTATTTCAACTGTTCTAATGCTTGTTTCCGTAGCTCTTACAGTTACTCCTAGCAAAAGTATTATTATCAAACTTACTCCAATTATTTTCATAATAGAAATAGATGCTTTATCTTTTTTATCCATAAAAATCATAAAACCTCCTTTTAATGACAAAATTATTATACACATTTTTTGTTTTCTTGTCAAATTTTTTATTTTTTTGTTATAACCTTCCGTAAGTCTTGACATTACTTGCTAACATTATATTATATGTTGCTTGTACTGAAAAAATTCCAAAAATTTCTCATTAGTTTTTTCCATTATTTATTTTAATATTTTTGTTGTAAAAAATGTTATTATATGATAATATATATTCGTAAGGAGGTATTTTTATGGGATGGATTATTTTAATAGTTGTTGTATTAATCCTTATATGGATAGTAAGTGTATATAATGGATTAATTTCATCTAGACAAAAAGTTGAAAATGCTTGGAGTCAAATTGATGTACAACTACAAAGAAGATTTGATTTAATACCTAATTTTGTAGAAACTGTAAAAGGATATATGACTCACGAGTCTGAGACATTTGAAAAAATAGCAAAATTAAGAACATCTTGGGCAAATACTTCTTCAGTTGGAGAAAAAGCAAAATTAGATGGAGAACTTTCAAGCACATTAAAAACAATTATGGCAGTTTCTGAAAATTATCCTGAATTAAAAGCAAATACAAATTTTGCTGATTTATCTGAAGAATTACGCAACACAGAAAATAAAATTTCTTTTTCTAGACAATTTTATAATGACAGTGTAACAAGATATAACACAAAATTAGAACTTTTCCCTTCAAATTTAGTTGCTGGAATGTTTAATTTCCAAAAGAAAGAATTATTTGCAACAGAAAGTGATGAAGCAAGAAAAAATGTTAAAGTTGATTTTAGTAACAAATAAGAAAATTGAAAAATTTTCTTTAAAGTTTAAAGGATAGAATTTTTTCTATCCTTTAATATTATAAATTATTAGTAGGAGAAAAATATGTTTGAAGATATAAAGAAAAATAAAATAAAATCATGGTTTATAGTTCTATTATTTTTAGCATTTATTGCAGTAATTGTTTATTATATTTGTATGGCTCTAGATTTAGGTGAACTTTCTATTATAATTGCCATGATTTTTGCAATTGTATCAACATGGGGCTCATATTATTATAGTGATAAAATTGTTTTAAAATTAAATAATGCAAGACCTGCAACAAGAGAGGAAGATTTAAAATTAGTAAATATTTTAGATTCCTTAGTTATTTCAGCCGGCTTACCAGAAAAGCCTCAATTATATGTTATAGAAGATGCTCAACCAAATGCTTTTGCAACTGGTAGGAATCCAAAACATGCTGTAATATGTGTCACAACTGGTTTATTAGAAAAACTTGACTATTATGAACTTGAAGGTGTTTTAGCACATGAAATGTCTCATATTAAAAATTATGATATTCTTTTATCAGCTGTTGTTTCTGTAATGGTAGGATTTGTTGTAATTTTATCTGATTGGTTTACTAGAATTTCTTTTTATGGTGGTAGACGTGGACGTGATGGAGATAATGATAATAATGGTAATGCCATTATTATGCTAATTGGATTAATATTCTTAATCTTAGCTCCAATATTTGGTCAGCTTATGCAACTTGCAATTTCAAGAAAAAGAGAATTTTTAGCAGATGCTACTGCTATTGAATTTACTAGAAATCCAGATGGTTTGATTTCTGCCCTTGAAAAAATTTCAGCTGATCCAAATGAATTAAAAGTTGCTAATAAGGCTACTGAAAATATGTATATTGCAAATCCTTTTAGAAATAAGAAAAAATCTTCTGATTTGTGGTCTACACATCCAAGTACAGAAGCAAGAATTGAAGCTTTAAGAAATTTAAAATAGTAAAAAAAATTGCCATAATGGCAATTTTTTTATTTCTTCAATTCTTCTGCAAACATTTTGTTAAGCATTTGAGGATTTGCTTTTCCTTTTGTTTCTTTCATAGCTTGACCAACTAAAAATCCTAATGCTCTATCTTTACCAGCTTTAAAATCTGCAACAGATTGAGGATTTGTTTCAATAATCTTTAATACAACTTCTTTGATTGCTCCCTCATCTGAAATCTGTATCCAACCTTTTTCTTTTATAATATCTTCTGGATCTCTTGGATTTTCAAATAATTCTATCAATACTTTTTTGCCGATGCTTGAACTAATTGTTCCTTTATCTATTAATGTTACTAATTTTGCTAATTGTTTTGCATCAAATGGTATTTCTTTAGGATCCATTTCTGTTTCATTTAGTATCCTTGAAATGTCTGAAATTATCCAGTTATTTACTGCTTTGTAATTTCCACATATTTCAGAAGCTTTTTCAAATAAATCTGATAAATATTTTGAAGATGTTATTATTCCAGCATCTTTTTCAGATAATTTATAATCTCTTAAATATCTTTCTTTTCTACTTTCTGGCATTTCTGGCAATGTTTTTCTAATATTTTCAATATATTCTTCTGATAATTTTATTGCAACTAAATCAGGTTCTGGAAAATACCTATAATCTTGTGCATTTTCCTTATCTCTCATTGAAAATGTCTTTCCTGATACTTCATCCCATCTTAATGTTTCTTGATCAACAGCTCCTCCATTATCTATAACTTCTACTTGTCTACCTATTTCATATTCAAGTGCTCTTGTTATACTTCTAAATGAGTTCATATTTTTCATTTCTGTTCTTGTGCCAAGTTTTTCTGATCCTATTGGACGAATTGATGTGTTAACATCTGCTCTGAAAGATCCTTCTTCCATCTTACAGTCTGATACTTCTACATATTCAAGTATTGATTTTAATTTTCTTAAATATGCATCAACTTCTTCTATTGATCTAAAATCTGGTTCTGATACAATTTCTATTAATGGAACTCCAGCTCTATTCAAATCTATAAGTGCTCCTCCTGCTAAGTCATCATGATCTAATTTTCCAGCATCATCTTCAATATGAATACGTGTTATTCCTATTTTCTTTTTTCCTTGACTTGTTTCTATTTCTATATATCCATGTTCACATAATGGTTTATCAAATTGTGAAATCTGATATGCTCTTGGTGTATCTGGATAGAAATAGTTTTTTCTATCATTTTTACTATCTCTTGATATTGTACAATGTGTAGCAAGTCCAGCTTTTACTGCATATTCTACTACTTTTTCATTTAATGTTGGTAATGTTCCTGGCATTGCCATACATACTGGACATACTTGTGTATTTGGAGCTGCACCAAATTTTGTTGGACAGCTACAAAATATTTTTGTTTTTGTTGCTAATTCTGCATGGACTTCTAAGCCCATTACAACTTCATAATCATTCCTTGGCATTTTCTCCTCCTTGTTCCTTTTCTTGAATCACTTCATTACTCATATTATTTTTTTCATTATCATTTGTTAAATCTTCTGGATTTACTTTTATCCATTCTTGTAATCTATATTGTCTGTAAAAATTTTCTCTTTTTCTTTCTTCTGATGCAAAAAAATCTAATTTTGTTCTTCCATATTCATTACGCATCTTATATAAGCTTTTCTCTAATTTTTTAAACAATTTCTGCTTTTTAGTTCTTTCTATCCAACATTCTTTTACTTCTCTTAATAATTGTTGTTGAAAATCAGTATTAAAACATCTATCTATAATTTGAGCCAGATTTAAAATTGCATTTAAATGTCTAGGAACTCCCCTCTCTTTAAACTCTAATTGAGTACTATAATTTTTCACTACTTTTATGCTTCCAGCTTCCATAACTATACTAGTCCAATATAAGTTAGATGATAACTGATCTTCAATAAAAATATATATTTTACTCCCATTTTCATCTTGAAGCACATAATCTTTTCTATTTGGTATTCCAAATCTAGTTACTGATTTAATCATTTCATATATCGGAGCTTTAGGATCTGGCAAATATTCTTTGTCTCTTATATTATTTTCTTCTTTATTTCTATCAGCTTCCAATTCTTGCAACATATCTTTGGGAATATATTTTGCTAACCAATCAATTGAAATTTTAGCTAAGTCTCTTTCAGTCAGTGGTATTTGTGGTTCTTTTCTAAAAATTGAAAAAATACTCCTATTTTTCGCATTAACTACTGAATTATTCTTTGCTTTTACATAAATTAATGATTTACTTTTTGAAGGATTTTCCTCTTTTTCTTCAAATCTTTCTCTTTGAGCATAACTTAATACTTTCCATATTTCACTATTATGTATAGCCCCTGTTCCTCCCATAAGTTCATACTTTATTTTTTCAACATAATTTTTAATTTTAGGATTCTTACTTTGCTGTAATCTAGTAATTTCTCTGTTTAAGTATATCATAATTCCAATTTCATCTTCTTTTGGAATATCTATTTTTTCAGGATATTCTTGATTTACTCTTTTAAAAATTAATCTTGCTTGCAATTCATAAATTTTAGCCTCTAATAAATCTCTTTCTTCTAAACTATAACCAGAAAAATTTTCTTTATATCTTTGTACTAAACTATGCACTTCTTTTTCGAAATCTTCTAATGTAAATTGTTCACTTTCATATAATAATTCTTCAACTTGTCCAATTATAATAGAACTTTTATCTTGAAAAGTCTTTTCTTTTCCTAATGTTTTTTCATATTGTTCAATTTCTAACTCTAATTCTGTAATTTTATCTAATAATTCTGAGTCACTTGTTTTTTGAAGTAAGTTATTATATTTTTTTAAAAAATCTGCTGCAGCATTTGTATCATATAACAATATTTGTGAAATTTTCAATTTTAAAGGTCTTAAGTACTTTTCATATATTTGGTTTCTTTGACCTTCAGAATATTTCATTTCATCTCCCATTTTATGCTCCTCTCATTTGGTTATATTATTTTTTAAATGTAGGTTTGTATTTTTCTCTGAACTTTGTTTCTTGTTCATAAGCATAAGCTGTTTTTATGATTGTTTCTTCATCAAATTTTTTACCGATTATTTGCATACCAATTGGAAGTCCATTACTATCTATTCCACAAGGGATTGACATTCCTGGTAATCCTGCAATATTTACAGAAACTGTACATATATCTGCTAAATACATTTCCATTGGATTTGTTGATTTTTCACCTAATTTGAATGCTGTTGTTGGTGATGTTGGTGTTACTATTACATCATATTTTTCAAATGCTTTATTAAATTCGTTCATAACAAGTGTTCTAACTTGTTGAGCCTTTTTATAATATGCATCATAATAACCTGATGATAATACATAAGTTCCAAGTATTATTCTTCTCTTTACTTCTGCACCAAATCCTTCACTTCTTGATTTTTTATAAATTTCTTTTAATGTTTTTGCTTCTGGTGATCTATATGTATATCTTATTCCATCAAATCTTCCTAAATTTGAACTTGCTTCTGCACATGCTATTATATAATATGTTGCTAATGCATATTGAGCAATATCTAATGAAAACTCTTCTACTTCTGCTCCCATTTCTTTATATTTTTCAATTGCTTCTTCTAATGATTTTTTTACTTCAGGATTTATTCCTTCTCCATAAAATTCTTTTGGAACTCCTATTTTTAAACCTTTAACATCTTTTGATAATGATTTTGTATAGTCTTTCTTTCCATTATCTATAGATGTTGAATCTTTTTCATCATATCCAGCAATTACATTTAATAACATTGCACAATCTTGAACATCTTTTGTAAATACTCCAACTTGATCTAATGATGATGCAAATGCTACTACTCCATATCTTGATACTAATCCATAAGTAGGTTTTAACCCAACAACACCACATAATGAAGCTGGTTGTCTTATACTTCCACCTGTATCTGTTCCTAGTGCCCATGGTACCATATTTGCTGAAACTGCAGCTGCAGAACCACCTGAAGATCCTCCTGGTACTCTTGATAAATCCCATGGATTTCTTGTTTTCTTAAAATATGAATATTCTGTTGAGCCTCCCATTGCAAACTCGTCCATATTTAGTTTTCCTAAATCTATCATATTTTCTGCATTTATTTTTTCCATAACAGTTGCATCATATGGTGATACAAAGTTTTCTAGCATTTTTGATGCACATGTTGTTTTTACACCTTTTGTACATATTATATCTTTTATTCCTATTGGAATTCCTGCTAAATCTCCTAATTTTTCACCATTATCAATTTTGTTTTGTATTTCTTCTGATTGTTTTAATGCTTCATCTTTTAATTCTGTTATAAATGCTTGTACATCTTTTTCTTTCTCATTAATTCTATCTACATAAGCTTTTGTTATTTCTGTTATTGTTAATTCTTTATTTTTTATTTTTTCTTGTAACTCATGTACTGTTAATTCTGTAATGTCCATTTACATTCCTCCTTATAAAATTTTGCTTAATTTAATACTTTTGGAATTTTAAACATGTGTCTATCTTGTTCTGGTGCATTTTGTAATAATCCTTCTATGTTATTAAATACCTTAACTTCATCTTTTCTAAATCTATTTTTTGCTTCATTTGCTCCTATTGTTATATCTAATCCTTCAACAGGCGCATTATTTACTATATTTGCAAAATTTAATATATCTTGTAAATGTAATATATATGTGTCTATCTCTTCTTCTTTTAATTCTAATTGTGCTAAGTTTGCTATGTGTAATATTTCTTCTCTACTTACTTTCATAACTGCCTCCTTCTGTTTTTCTTTTTAATGTGCTTATTATATAACTTTTGGCTTAAAATTACAAGGGCTTAAATATAAAAAGTGGGTTGCAAATATAGAATGCAACCCACTTCTTTTAATTACTTGAATAATTCAGTATGCTCGATTAAACGATAATCACCTCCGTCAGGTAACTGAAACTTAAATCTCTTATCAAGAGTTCTATCATATCTTTCAATTTCATATTTGTTTTTTCCTATTCCAGAACTAGAATAGTTGTAAACATAGAGTATAAAATCTTTTATTTTTGATGCTTCCTCTTTGTTAAGAAATTTTATTGTTTGAATTTCAGGTTCCTCAGCACCATATTCCCAAACATCTCTAAAACCTCGTACTAGGTCTACCTCAGAAGGCCACATGTTAATAATTCCTATAGGCATTCCACTTCCTACAACTGCAAAAACAATAGGGTGTTCTTCTCCTGAATAACCATCTTTTTCTTTAAGAGTTCCTGTCGAAAGGATTTTAGCTTCCTTATAACTATAAAGTCCTTTCAACTCACAGTCCATATCAAATACTCTTGGTTTTTCAGATTTTTTAACTTTAAATCTTGAATCATATATATATGCCATCTGGCTTATAGGAGCTACAGCTGCAACTTCCTTGAGTCCACACAAACCATATACAGTATAATTTCCAATATTCTTTGCATCTTCATCAGTATAAGCTTTGAAATAATATTCGCTCTGTTCAGAGAATGTTCCATATGATTGTACTTTATATTTAAAATAGCCACTTTTCTGTGCACAAACAGGATTAGGCATTCCAATAAAAGCAATTGGTCCAAGCTCTGAACAAAATCCAAAACCTACACTATAGGTAGTTAAATTATTTAACTTCACAACTTCATCATATGAATATGTTCCTTCTAACAAATAATCATTACAACCAGTTGTATCATGTGAATGAAGAAATAGTCGACCTCCAATCTTTTCTACACTTATATTCCGTTTTGGATATACTTTTTCAGCCATTTTGGTTAGAATCTTTTCGAGCATTATTTTTTCCTCCTAATACTCATTGTGTTGGTCGGAGGATACAGAACTCCGACTAGATAATGTAATAACATTAACAATCTAGTGGATTCCCACTCTGTATCAAATTGATTGACTGTTTGATTTTACCATAAAATATGCTTTTTTACAAGTAATATACTAAAAAAATAAAGAAAGAAGGCCAGCCTAAGCTGACCTCCCTTCTTAAGTAATGATATTATCTTTACTTATTAAAATTACTTCTTGATGTCATCCCATTTCTTCTTGAGAAACGGATCAACAATAGCCTCGCCATTGGAGAAAGGTACAAAGAGTTCACCCTCTTTATATCCAGCCTCACGAAGTTCGTCGATGATCTTGTAGCCCTTGGTCACATAGGTTTTGCCATCGATGTAAACAAAGACCACTTTACCATTGTTCATGTTATAAGTTCCCAGCTTATCGATTGCTACGCAATCCAGAACAGTAGAGTTGATAACCGGATAATAGGTCGTCTTAAAGTAGATATGCTCTACTTCAACACCTTTCTCAGGCATCTTGAAGCATTTTTTCATGTTTTCATCGCTGATAGCCTTGATGCCCTTGGATGCACAATATTTTTTGCAATCATCTACAAAGGCATTGCGCCATGATTCTTCTGCTTCTCTTCGAAGATCTTCCCATGCCTTCTGTTCAAACTTAGGGTAATCCCAATTGCTGAAGGGAACATAGAAGTGCTTTTCAGTAAAGCCGTTGTTTTGAAGAACCTCCATAACCTCTTTCATGTACGGGATTACAAAGACTTCATCGTGGTTCACAACACACACCGTTGCGTTGTTCACTGCATAGCAGCCATTGAACGTCGGCACCATCCCCATGATTTCAAGACTTTCAGTCTTGTTGGACTGAGGCCAAACTACAAGCATTCCATCAATAACTTTAATGGCCTTCTTCTCTAAGTCAGACATGTTGTTGATTTTCTTCATAATAGTTTTCCTCCCAAAATTTTTTGGACTATGTTGTTGTTCGGTATATTTAAACACCTTCACGGTGGAAAAAGGGAAAATATATATAAAATAAACGTATTTTACGTTTATACTAACATTTTGATAATTATGTCAATTTAGCGCCATATATACAAGATTTGCAAAAAAGAAAAAACCGTGTTAAAAGCACGGTTTTTTCTTCTTATTTCTTATATTTAGTTGCACATATTCCGATGCATTGAGGTACCCCATATTCTTTTATGTAATCCTCACTGCCCATTCTCTTTACACAGACATACATCGAATCTTCCCACCCGATTCTATCATCATTTACTGCTGATTCTTTATTAATTACAATATCATCAGTAGTAAATAATTTTTGAGAACCATGCCATTTTCTATTCCAAAGTTCAACAATATATTCTTTCATTTTTTCTACATCATCAAATTCTTTAGCTTCTTTCATAGTTTCATCAAGTGAACTTCTATGTGGTCTAAAAATAATCATATAAGCATCCTCCTAAAATTATCTGGAGATTTTTACACAACTCCTCCAGAAAAAATAATTAATATTTTTCTGTACTTTGTTGTGTAAAGTACTATGAATATCTATATTATACCACATATCAATTATAAAGGCAAATACCAATATATATGGTTGGAGCAGGTACCGAGAATCGAACTCGGGCCACCAGGTCGGAAGCATGGGATTCTACCACTAAACTACACCTGCAAGTTATATAAAGTATTATACCTCACAAATTTAATATTGTCTATATATTTTTATTATTTAATTTTATGTAAAACTATTGATTATTTTTAGTTTATGCGTTATAATATAGATATTAATTTTAAGGAGGGTGTTCAATATGATGAACGCTACTGTTTGGGTCACTTTTGAAGCAATCGACAAAATTGAGTATTTCGTTGTTCACGACATGCTCACTGGTGAAAAGAAAAAAATGAAAGCATCTGATTTTCTCGGTACTGTTTTCAAAATGCCCAGTTCTTTCAACTATAAGTTGAAAAATGCGTTCCCCCATAAAAGACGGGTAGTTTATTCTGCCCCTGCATTTGAAGCTGTCACCAGATTGGTGAACTTCAACAGAGTTGATTCTTAAGCTCTGTTATACCCTAGCCAGAGGAGATGGTGAAAACCATTCTCCTCTGTTTTTTATATAAAATTTTTTAACAATATAATAAATATTTCTCCTGGTACTCCTAAAATTCCGTACTATTAATATTGTTATCCAATTTATTCCTATATGAAAATTAAAATATATCCCTATAAAATTTACTATTAAAATAAATATTATTCCTAAAATAGAATTAATCCCCAATTTCACCATTAATTTTATTGGTACTACAAATATTCTCATACAAATAAAAAGAAAACATATACAAGATATTATTATTAAAACATTCATATTTTCTTCTCCAATACTAATACTGTATGCTCTTAGTGTCCAAATATTCATGCACTTTTTCTACTCCAAGAAATAAAAAAAACGAGAAAGGATACTGCCTAGACAGTATCCATCTCGTCCAACATAATGTTAGAATGTTGATTTTAGCCACCAATATGTTCAGAAATGAGCTTCTGAATCTTGCTGTCAGATACCAGTACGTTATACTGCATATCATTGCAAAGGTAGTACTCAATCAGGGTAACAAACTTAAGAGCTCTTGCGTACTCCTGAGCCGAATCGAAACCTGCATTGATCATGTCCAGGAAATTAGGCTCAATCTCAGTTCCCAGAGTCTCAACTTTGAGATTGGCAATGCCTTTGACATCAACAGAAGAAATGAATGTACCATGTTCAGGCACTTCCCCGGTATAACCAGGAGCAACCAAATAGATACTCTTGTTTTCCTCCATTTCAATCTTTCTGTCAACCTCTGCCAGTCGGCTTTGGAAGTCCTTCAGCTTGGCATTAGATGCCTCAACTGCTTTTTCTGCAGAGCTTACTTCGGAATTTGCATCCTTGAGTGCCTTTTTGGCATCATCGAAAACCTTCTGAACTTCTTTGAGAGTTTCCTTCCTGATCTCCAAAATCGAATTTGCTTCTGCCAATGCATGCTGCTCACTGGAGAGTCCAGAAACAATACTATTTCTTTCCCCCTTCAGTTCTTCCAAAGAATAACCCTTTTCTTCAACAAGAGAATCAACCTGTGCAACCTTAACTGGTTCTACCACATGCTGAATCACAGCCTTCTTAGATGCTTTTGCTTTTCTTCTCATCTTTTTTTCAGCCTCCATATCATTTTCTTTTAATGCATTTTTGAGTTCACTATAAATCTTTGTGTTTGGACTAAACACTTTTTGCAGTTGTTCCAAAAATTCTTCACGGGTAGAAAAGCTAAGCTTCCTCTTCACAAACAATTCCTGCGAAGATAAATGATCATGAATAATATCAGATACCAGTACACCATTAGCGACAGCCTTGCCATGCTGATTAAAAATAGCCATAATATTTTTTCACCTCAAATATTTTTTTACTGTGTTGTGTCGGACTAGTTGAAAAAAGGTAAAAATCAAAATTAGACCAAATGTCAACTATAATATATTATACCATCATTTCTTATTTATGTCAACGTTCAAACTAAGTCTTTCCAATTCTGTTATCTTTTCATCATATAATTGGTTTAGTTTAACTAATCTTTCATAAGATAACTTATCAATTAATTCTGGATTTCTTTCAATTTCATCTAAAATTTCATTTTTATACAAATGATTTTGAGTATCTTTTTGTAAAGACTCCATAAAATTATTTATCTTCTGTTCACTAACTTTTGTTTCTTGTCCTTCAACTAAAAGTTCTGGATGAATGAAAATTGATTTTACAAAATCTATTATTTTATCAATTATTTTCATGTCTTCTCCTTTTTGCTTTATATACATACTTATTTTTCTTCACTTTTTCCGTTTTTTACCTTTGCTATTTTTTCTTTTTTTTCTTTCTGGATTCTTTCAATTCTAGCCTTAAGTTCTTTTACATATTCTCTCTTTTTATGTGCTTTTCTTCTTTCTTCTTCTATCATATCTTGAGATATTTCATCATGTAATTCTTCTTTGTCTTCAACATCACCTTTATCATCTATTTCTTCTTGTTCTCCAGTTTCTTCTTTATTCTCTCCTTCTTGTTCTTCACCATCTTTTTTATTTGGAACTTGCACTCGTTCACTACTAATATCAGCATAAGAATCAATAAATGAATCATCATCAAAAGCAAGTTCCTCCTCAGTTGGAGGAGCAATACCTACCTGTGTTTGTCTTATTAATGTTTTGGTTTTTCTTATTAAGTTTCTACAATAATTCTCAAAATTCTCTATGTGATTAGCTGCTTCAACTCCATCTAAACCAATAGCATCATTTCTTGCTAATTTTCTTACTTGATCAATCTGTTCATTTTTTACAATAAATATTCTTGCATTTACTGCATTAAAATTTTCTAAAATTGATACATTTGCATTCTCTATTTTAAATATAACATATCCTGCATATAAATCCTTACCAATCTCACATTCTAATATATCATAATCAGGATTATCTCTTTTTAATGATCTAACAAGTCTTTTAAAACCTTCCATTTTTTTACTTACTGGCATCACATAATTGCTACGACTTTGTTTTAAATTTTGTGGCTTATCATCAAAAAAATCCTTTCTTTCTTTTTCAGGTCTAAATATTCCATCATCAGAAAACTTAACATTTAAAGAATCCATCAAATCTTCAAAACTATCAAACCTTTTATCATCAAAATTCTTCTTTAAATCCATATATTTAATAAAATCTTCATACTTTTCTTTTATTTCTTGATATTCAATTGTATTTTCAAGTGATTTTAATCTTAAAGCTTTTTCATATACTTCTTTTACTTTTTCAAAATCACCTTGTACTTTATAACTTGCTGCTAAACTTTCAAATACTTTAAATACTTTAGGATTTGTAAATTTTATACTACCTTTATTTGTTGATAAAAAGCGTATAACAGATGCATTAATTAAATTTTGATATTGCTCAATGTCTAAATACATATTTTGAGATTGCATAATTAATAAATTCATTATATCATCTCTGTTTATATCATCCGCATCAGCAACTTTCTTTGCTATAATTTTAGATATATATTCACTTGTCATTCCTTTTGTTGAAGTTCCTGGATTTCCTAAAATTGAAGCATATATTGTTGCAATTTCATTTTCCATATTGTCTTTATCTTTTTGTGTTGTCATATTACTTTCTCTTATATCTTCTGCCATTAATTGCAAGGTTTCATTTATTGGTTCATATTTTGAAACTTCTTGATAATTTTCTAATAATGGTGCCATTAGCTTTTTTAAATCTCTTAATTGAATTTTTTTACCACTTGCTTTTTTATTTTGAATTAACATATTATATTGTCTTTTTATGTTTGATGCTTTTGATTTTTTTTGTTTTTCATTTAATTTTTCTTCTGTTGCTAAATCTTTTCCAAAAACAAATTCATTTATTAGATCAATTAATTCAGGTATTTTCATATATTTAATATTGTATAATGAATACAAAACATTATACAAACTCCTTTCTTTTTTCTCCATCTATTTATTTTGTAAAGAGTATGCTTATTAACAAGCATACTCTTTTTAGTTAGTTTGAATCAAATCTTACTTAATTTGATTCAGAGATTTTTGCAAAGCTCTCCATCTTTCATCAGAAACTACTAATTCGAGTGGAATTAAATCCCAATCAATTTTGCATTTTTTGATTTTAGATTTCAATTCTTCTTTAAGCTCTACACAAATTTTTTCTGCTTCAAACCGTTCAATGCTCACTCCATTAACTACAACAATGTCTCCTGCTTTGACTAATGCATTTTCTAATTCAGGGAGTACTTCTTCAATTTGTTTTTTCAGTGCCTCTTTCATTATCTTTGCATCTCCTTATAACTACTTAAAATTGCTTTAAGCGATATATATATTATATCATACCAAAAAAATATTATCAACTTATTAATTAGTAATAAATTTTATAACCTTTTTCTACATTTTTCATAATATAAACCAATGAGATGCAGTTAAGTATGGCAGACTTAAAAAAATCAATTTTTTCCATAATAAAAACCTCCATATTCTTTTTCATGAATACTAGAGGCTCTTGATTTATCGATATTACAAATTTCTGTATGTGGCTTCCCTTAAGGTTTTTAAATTTTACGCACTCTTAAGTTCAAGCCTTAATTTATCACTAATCATTGCTATAAACTCAGAATTTGTAGGCTTTCCTTTGGCTGCTGAAATTGTGTATCCAAATATGTTTTCTACTGTCTTTTGTTCTCCTCTTCCCCATGCTACTTCTATTGCGTGACGTATTGCTCTTTCTACTCGTGATGGAGTTGTGTGAAATTTATTGGCTATTTGTGGATATAAACATTTTGTAATTTGATTTATAACATCAATATCATTTATAACCATAATAATTGCTTCTCTTAAATATTGATAACCTTTTATATGTGCTGGCACTCCAACTTCATGTATAACATTTGTAACTAATGCTTCAATATTTTCTTCTTTATTGGCTGAGTTGTTTGGAATATCAATATATTGTTGTTTACTTATTCCTATTTCTCTTGAAATAAAATTATTGTTTTGTGATGATGGTTTGTAATTTTTTAGTTCTCTTATTCTTGTTATAAGCAAATCTATATCAAATGGTTTTACAACATAATATTCAGCTCCAAGTTCAATTGCTCTTTGGGTTACTTTGTCTTGTCCAACTGCTGATAGCATTATGCAAATAGGCTTTTTGTTTAATTTTATCATGTTCATTTGTTCTAAAACCCCTATTCCATCTAAATGTGGCATTATTACATCTAATAATAATACGTCTGGCATTAGACTAGATACCATATCTAAAGCTTCATTTCCATCTTTTGCTCTTCCTACAACTACCATATCTTCTTGATTTTTTAAATATGTTGCTAATGTTGTACTAAATTCTTGATTATCATCTGCTATTAAAACTGTGATTTTTTCTCTCATGTTTTTTCCTCCTATTTTTCAATTGTAAAAAACTTACATTTTGGATTATATTATATTGAATTTAAGATTACAATATATTTTTGGAAGTTTTTGACATTTCAATCACTTATTTACTACTATATTTACTATTTTTCGACACAATTCGACAATTCTTATTTTATTGATTTTTTGTTCTTCGATGTTTTTCAAAAAAATATCCTTTTTCTCTTTTTCCATTTCAATTTTTATTCTTATATTTTCTGAATAATCAATATTTATGATATTTATATCATTACTTTTGCAATAATATTTAAAATTTTCTAAATTAGAATAATCTGTTTCTAGTTCAATTTCAAAACCATCTTTTTGAAATAATAATTCACTTTTTTGAATAGCTTTTTTCGTTGCATCAGAATATGCTCTAACTAACCCACCTGTTCCAAGTAAAATTCCACCAAAATATCTTGTTACAATAACTATTATATTACATAAATTACTTCCTTGTAATATATTTAGCATAGGTGCTCCAGCTGTTCCTGATGGTTCTCCATCATCACTTGATTTTTCAATTATTCTATCTTCTTCTACAATTCTATAAGCTATACAGTGATGTTTTGCATCATAATATTTCTTTTTTATTTCTTTTATTTTGTTTTCTGCTTCTTCTACATTTTTTACTGGATAAATGTCTGCTATAAATTTTGATTTTTTTTCAATAATTTCTGTTGTTTCATTTTTTGATATTGTATAAAATTCTTTCATTCTTCTAAATCTCCAACATGCATTCCTGCAGTATAACCTGTTGAATATGCTATTTGTAAATTAAATCCTCCTGTATATGAATCTACATCTATTATTTCTCCTGCAAAATATAACCCTTTTACTAATTTTGATTCCATTGTTTTTGGATTTATTTCTTTTATATTTATTCCCCCACTTGTTATAATTGCTTCTTCTACTGGTCTAAAGTCTTTTATTGTAAGTTCGAATTTTTTTAATACTTTTACTAAATTTCTTCTTTCTTCTTTTGTTATCTCATTAACTCTTTTTTCTTCATTTATTTTTGTTTTTTCAATTACAATTGGAATCATTTTTTGTGGTAATAATTTGTCTAATGCATGCTTAAATTGTTTATTTTTAAATTCTTTAAAATCTCTTAATATTCTTTCATCTAATTGTTCTTCTGTTAATGCTGGTTTTAAATCTATTTGTAATTTTATTTTTTGCTCTTTCATTAGATTATCTATTTCTTTATATCTTACCAAATGTGCTGAACCACTTAAAATTGTAGGTCCTGAAATTCCAAAATGAGTGAATATCATTTCTCCAAAATCTTCATATATTAACTTATTTTTTGATTCATCAATAATTTTTATTCCAACATTTCTTAAACTTAAACCTTGCATTTCTTTACATTCATTCTTCTCATATATTACCAAAGGAACTAGTGATGGTCTTATTTCTGTTACTTTATGTCCTATATTTTTGGCTATTAAATATCCATCTCCTGTTGATCCTGTTAATGGATAACTTTTTCCCCCTGTTGCTAGTATTATTTTATCTGTTTGAATTATTTCTTTCTCTGTCCTTACTCCTAATACTTCACCATTTTGTACTAAAATTTTTTGAACTCTTGTATTAAATAATTTTTTTATTTTTAATTCATTTATTTTTGATTTGAAACAATTTAATACATCTATAGATTTGTCTGTAACTGGAAAAATTCTGTTTCCTCTTTCTTCTTTTACTTCAAGTCCTTGATTTTTTAGAAAGTCTATTATATCTGTATTTGTGTAATTTTGAAATGCACTATATAAAAATTGCCCATTACCTGGAGTATTTTTTATAAATTCACTCATATATAATGAACTTGTTATATTACATCTACCTTTTCCTGTTATTAATAATTTTTTTCCAAAATCTGAATTTTTTTCTATTATTGTTACATTATTTCCATATTCGGCTGCTGTTATTGCTGCCATCATTCCGGCAGGTCCGCCACCTATTACAATTACATTTGCCATATTTTTTTCGTTAGACTTTTTCTAACTTCCTCCGTTCCTTATTTTTCATTATTATATTAACAAATTTTTGATAAAAAATCAAATAATTTACAAAAATATCTTGACAAATTTGTAAAAACATACTAAAATAATTAATGTGTTCACAAATGGACTAAACAATGGTGGATGTAGCGTAGTTGGTTAACGCGCCAGTTTGTGGCACTGGAGACCGTGGGTTCGAGTCCCATCTTCCACCCCATATAATACCTTATATGGTTGTTTATAATTTTATACATTGGGCTGTAGCCAAGCGGTAAGGCATTAGACTTTGACTCTAACATGCGCTAGTTCGAATCTAGCCAGCCCAACCAAAATGACGAGATATGTTAATATCTTGTTTATTTTTTTATATGTAAAAAGGAACTATTTTCATAGTTCCTTTTCTTTATCTATCTATCGCTTTATTTTCAACTTCATTTTGAACTTTTTCAATAAATTCGTCAATTGTCATCTCACCTAAATTAGCTCCATTTTTTCTTGCACGAACAGTTACAACTTGACTTTCTTGTTCATTTGCACCTATAACTAACATATATGGAACTTTTTCAAGTTGAGCTTTTCTGATTTTATATCCAATTTTTTCATTTGAATCATCTAATTCAACTCTTATTCTCTTAGCTCTTAATTTTGCTTTTAATTCTGTACAATAATCAATTTGAGCATCTGTAATAGGTAATATTTTTGCTTGTATTGGTGATAACCATAATGGGAATGCACCTTTTGTTTCTTCAATTAAGAATGATATAAATCTATCTGAAGATCCAAGTATTGCTCTGTGTATTACTACTGGTCTATGTTCTTTATTATCTTCGCCAACATATGTTAAATCAAATCTTTCTGGTAATGCAAAATCTAATTGACATGTTGGTATTGTGACATCATGATTTAATGCTGTTTTGATTTGAATATCAATCTTTGGTCCGTAGAATGCAGCTTCTCCTTCTGCTTCATAGAAATCTATATTCATTTCTTTTAATATTGCTCTTAATTGTGATTCTGCTGTTTCCCACATTTCATCATTATCTATATATTTTGCTTTATTGTTTTTATCTCTTAATGATAATCTGTATTTAAATGAATCTGCTGAAAATCCGAAGTCTTTTTGATATACTTCTTTTATTAATTTTAATACATTTCCTACTTCTTCTTTTATTTGATCTGGTCTTACAAATAAGTGTGCATCATTTTGACACATTTGTCTAACTCTTTCAAGTCCGCAAACAGCACCACTATTTTCATATCTAAAATCATTTGCTAATTCACCTATTTTTATTGGTAAATCTTTGTATGAACGTTGTTTACTTTTATATACTAACATATGATGTGGACAGTTCATTGGTCTTAATACCATTTCTTCATTATCTAATTTCATTGCAGGAAACATGTCATCTTTATAATGATCCCAATGTCCACTTGTTTTATATAATTGAACATTTGCAAGTGATGGTGTATATACATGACTATATCCTAAATCTATTTCTTTATCTTGTATATATCTTTCTAATATTCTTCTTATTGTTGCTCCATTTGGCAAATACATTGGAAGTCCTGAACCAACTAATTCGTGTGTCATAAATAATTCAAGTTCTTTTCCTATTTTTCTATGATCTCTTTGTTTTGCTTCTTCTAATAATCTTAGATGTTCTTCAAGTTGACTTGCTTTTAGGAATGATACTCCATATATTCTTTGCATTGAGTCATTTTCTTGATTTCCTTTCCAATATGCAGCAGATGTTGTTAATAATTTTATTGCTTTTATTTTTCCTGTTCTATTTATATGTGGTCCTGCACATAAATCTATAAATTCTCCTTGTTTAAAGAATGATATTGTTTCACCTTCTGGAAGTTCTTTTATTAATTGAACTTTATATGGTTCTTCTTTTTCTTCCATTAACTTGATTGCTTCTTCTCTTGATAATACACTTCTTTCTAATGGTAAATCTTCTTTAACTATTTTTTTCATTTCTTCTTCTATTTTGACTATATCTTCTTCTGAGAATGGCTTTTCTACTCTAAAATCATAGTAAAATCCATTTTCAATTGCTGGTCCTATTCCTAGCTTTGTGTTTGGATATAATCTTTTTACTGCTTGTGCTAATATATGTGATGTTGTATGCCAAATTGTCTTTTGTAATTCTTCATTTCCTTCTTCCATATCTAAAATTTGTCCATCTTTTTGTATTGTTCTAATCATAATTATACCTCCTTATATTTTGGATTTACCTTATTTTATAAATAAAAAAACACTCCTATAGATATTTCTATCTATAGGAGTGCTTATATTACACGGTTCCATCCTATTTTTAACTTACTGATAGATTATAACGTATCTTATACGTCTAACTTATTCGTTAGAAAGCTAAAGAGTTAGTTTTTCAAATATGTTTTCCACAATTAGTTCTCAGCCTGTGACTAATTTTCTCTGTTGATAACCTTTATTTTACTTTTCTCTTAATCTTAAATATCACTATTTTTCTTTATTACTACAAATGAACTAATTCCTACTATTGCTAATGCTACTATTGCTACTATTGTTCCTGTACTATCTTCTATACCTGTATGTGGTAATGATGTATTTGTTGTTTTTGTTATTTTTACAGTTGTTGTAGTAGTCTTTGGGATTTCTAATGTAGTAGTTGTGCTTGGTGTAGTTGTTGTTGTAGTTGGTGCAGTTGTTGATGTTGATTCTGTTGGTAAATCTGTTGGTGTTAAAATATCAAAATCATCATCAGCATATGCTATATTTGATATTGCTAATGCAATCATTGTAATTCCTATTATTAATGTTAATTTAAAAAATCTTTTCATATTATTTACCTCTTCTAATTTATTATTTAATAACTCAATATTATTTATACCATATTATTTTATTTTTTTCAATACATTTTTCAAAAAAAATATATTTTTTTACATTTTTATTTGTTATACTTTTTCTTTAAATATATCATTTACAATTCTTGAGAATTCTTCTTCCTTCTTAGTTAACTCTATTTTTATGTTTCCTTTTTTGCTTTGAGTATATAATTCTTTTTCATTCAAATATTCTTCTAAATATTTTGCAACTGTTTTTCCTGTATTTATTAATTCTACATCATATTTTAGTTCATCTCTTATAACTTGTTCATATATTGGAAAATGTGTACAGCCTAAAATAATCTTATTTATCTTCTTTTCTTTAAATGATTTCATATATTCTTTAATTGCATTTCTTCCTTCTATTCCTGTTGCTCTTCCTTCTTCAGCAATCGTTGCAAGCATCGGACATGCTTTATTTATTACATTAATATTAGAAATATTTTTTCTCAATTGTCTTTCCCATTCGCCACTTCTTATTGTTCCTTCTGTTGCAATTACCCCTACTTCTTTGTACTCTTTTTCTTTAATATATTCTACTGTTGGTTTTATAATTCCTATTATTGGTATTTCAAATTTTTGTTGTAATATATCTATTGCTTGACTTGTTGCAGTTCCACAAGCTATTACTATTATTTTTACATTTTTCTTTATTAAATATTCTACATTTTGAATTGCAAATTTTATTATTTCTTCTCTATTTTTTTCTCCATATGGAAAGTTTTTGGTATCTCCTAAATATATATAATTTTCATTAGGCAATCTTTTTTGAATCTCTTTTAATATTGTTATTCCTCCAACTCCAGAATCAAAAATTCCTATTGGTCTATTATCCATTTTCTTTTTCCTCTCTTATTATTTTGTAACTGTATTATTATATAATATATTTATGTTTTTGACTAGTTATTATTGTCAATTATTTTATTTTTTCATATTATACATTAATAGGCTTTGCCTAAATTTTATTAAAGGAGTTTATTTATGGAAATGGATGAAAGAAAATCTGAGCCAATGTGTCCTATAGTTGATATTGATGGATTTATTGCCGATGGAAAACAATTTGATTTAGATATTACTTTGGCTAATGATCATAGAGATGTTATTTATGGTATTGTTAGAGATTGTTTCAAAGAGCCTGTAAGCGATGCTGTTGTTAAATTAGTTGAAATAGAATATAAATGTGGTAAAAAAGAATTAAAACCTGTTTCCCATACATTTACAGATGAAGATGGTGAATTTGTTTTTGGTCCTCTTTGCCCTGGTAAAAAATATGCTGTACAAATTTGGGCTAATCAAGTAAAACACATAAAAATTTGTGCAAAATGTCATCATGAAGGAAAATGCTTAAAAGGTGTTGATTTAGATTGTGATAAAAAAGATTTTCCACATTGTGATAGATGTTTAAAAGATGAATTAGAGGTATCAGATTCTGAATAATTTTTGAGGTTACTTTTGTAGCCTCTGTTTAATTTTATGAATTTTGTTCATAATTATTTTATGGAGGTCTATATATGAAAAAAAAATCTCATTTGTTTAGAAATATTATATTCTTCATAATTTCAGCTCTCTTTCTATTAAGTTTTTCTTATTATATATATACTACATATAGTAATATTGAAATGTCATCAGAATATGATATCTCAAAAATTAGTACTTCTAATAATTCGGTTTCAACTACTACAAATTTAGACATTTCAAATATGTTAGAAGATGTTTCTAATTGTGTTGTTGGTATATCAAAAATAAAATCTCATTCTACATCTATTTTTTCAACAAGTTCTTTAAATGATTTAGGGATTGGTACTGGAATAATTGTTTCAAATAATGGATATATTTTAAGTAATTGTCATGTTACTGGTGAAAAATTTAGTACATGTTATGTTACATTAGAAAATGGTAACACATATGATGCAACTGTTTTGTGGTGTAATTCAGAGTTAGATTTATCTGTTTCAAAAATAAATGCCTCCGGTCTAAATTATGTAAAATTTGGAGACTCTTCCAAAATTAAATCTGGTGAAACTGTTTATGCCATTGGCAACCCTATTGGATATGAATTTAGAAGGACTATAACATCTGGAATAATTAGTGCTATAAATAGAACTATAAAAATTGAAGAAAATAATTCTGTATCATATATGACTGATTTGATTCAGACTGATGCTTCTATTAACCCTGGAAATAGTGGTGGACCTTTAATTCTTTCTACAGGAGAAGTTATCGGAGTAAATAGTGTAAAAATTACATCTGCAGAAGGTATTGGTTTTGCCATTCCTATTAATGTTGTAAAACCTGTAATTGAAAAAATTGTATCAACTGGAGCTTTTGATGAGGCTTATCTTGGAATTTATGCTTATGATAAAGAAACTACTCCATATTTTTCTTCTACAAATGTTCCAAATGGAATTTATATAGCACATATTAATAAAGATAGTCCTGCTTATTCTAGTGGAATAAAAATTGGAGACATTATTACTTCTATTGATGATAAGACTTTTAATAATATGATTGAATTAAGAGAATATATTTTTACTAAAAGCCCTGGTGATAATATTACTATTAATATTAGTAGAGGTTATATAACTAAATCTTTTAATATTACATTATCAAAAAAGTAGGCTTTCGCCTACTTTTTTAGTTCTTTATTTCTAATAATTTTTCTTTCAATTTATTTTCAATTTCTTCAAGTTGAACTTCTGCCTCTTGTCTTTTTACTCTTCCATTTTCGTGAATTTCTATAACTTTATCTAATGTATCTATAATATCTTGATTTGTTTTTTGTAATGTTTGAACATCTACAACAGCTTTTTCAGATTCTTCTGCAATTTCAATTGTTCCTTGTTTTAATAATTCACTATTTTTTGTAAGCATATCATTTGTCATTTGTGTAACTTGTTTTTGTGCTCCTAATGCATTTCTTGCATTTGTTATTCCTAATGCTATAACAATTTGATTTTTCCAAAGTGGAATTGTATTTATTAATGAACTTTGTATTTTTTCAACTAATTCACTATCATTGTTTTGAATTAATCTAATTTGTGGTGCCATTTGAATTGATATAATTCTTGTTGTTTTTAAATCATATATTCTTTTTTCAAATCTATTTATTATTGCTACCATATCATTTACAGCTTGTGCATCTGTTTGTTCTTTTGTTTCTTCTGCTATTTTTTGTAATTCTGGTAATGTAACTGTTTTCAATTCTTCTAATTTCTTTTCACCAGCAATTATATATAATGATAATTCTTTAAAATATTGTAAATTTTTATCATACATTGTATCAAATATTGCAATATCTTTCATCATTTGAAGTTTATGTGTTTCTAATGATTTTTCTATTTTAGCTATATTATTTTCTACTTTGTCATATTTTGCTATTAATTTTTCGACTTGTTTTTTTGCAGAATTGAATATTCCTAATATTCCCTTTTTCTCTTCAACTGGAACATCTGCATTAAATTCTTTTATTTCTGTTACTAATCCTGATAGTAAATCTCCAACTTCTCCAGAACTTTTTGTTCTAACATCATTTAAAACACTATCTGAGAATTTTGAGATATTACTTTGTGCACTTGAACCAAATTGTAATATTTGGGCAGTATTTTTTACATCAACTTTACTAATAAATTCATCTATTGCAGATTTTTCCTCTGGTGTTAAAGCATCATAATTTAATGATTTTTCCACAACAGCTTCATCAACTTTTTTATCTGTTTGTAATGCTAATTCGATATCTTTTGTATCTACATTTTTAGCAACTTCTAATTTTATTTCTTCTTCCATTTTATTTTCTCCAATCTTTTTTATAATTATATTTAAAATTTTATAAACTATTTATTTCCTAAATATGAAATTAATTGTTCATATACATTCATTTTTAGGCTTGATACTGTACTTATTATGCTTTGTGGTATTCCTTTTACATTTACTTGTGTTACATCATAATTTCCACCTGTTACACCTGTTCTAAATCCATATTTTGACCATGCAATTTGTTGTATCTCTTTATCTTCATAAGCTTCATAATACTCATCTCCTGCTTCATCAAATGATGCTATACAATGTGAGTTCCATATTGTTGGTGTTGGATATAATATTCTCATCTTGTCTTTTACTTGTTCCCATCCATCTGGATTTGAATTTGCAAAGTCTATTACACTTTTTTCATAATCAACAATCATTGGCTTTCCTCCAACTCCTGTTTTTAAGTATAATTCAAATAAATCTGCTGGTGTATTGTTCATATATCCTGATTTTGTGTAAAATTCTTTTAGTTTGGGTAAATTTTCTGCAACTGCTTCATCTGTTATTTCTCCATCACACATAATTGAAAGTAATAATCCATAATATGTTGCACCAGGTGATGATGTAACTGGATCTGTTGAGTCTATATTTATACTTCCATATAACATATCTACTCCAATGTCTTTCCATTTCTTTCCTTCAAGTATATATGATATTAATTTTGGCATATCTGTTATATAATATACCCCATCTTTTTCTGTTACTATTTTTTGTTCTATTAATGCATCTACAACTGTATCCCAACTATATATTACAATTGGAGTATTTAATGTTAATCCACCTTTTTGAACTGTATATCTTGCTGATTCTCCTTTTGTTGTATCTGGTGCTAATTTATAATAATCATAAAATCTTTGATCAGAACAGAACATTACATCATATTTTGTTCCATCTTCTCTTACTAATGGATTTTTAATTAGTTTTCCATTACTCCATGAATCATATATAACATTTAGTCCATATTTCTTTTTCATTATTTTATTGACTTCTTCATCTGCTAAGAAATTTTCTTTTCCTCCACCTGTTGCAACATATACCGTTTTTAAGTTTGATTCCATAATTGATTCTCCATTTGTTGAAAAGAATTTTATTCCTATTATGATTAAGACCAATATTACTAAAATTCCAAGTCCTATCCAGACTTCTTTTCTTCCTCTCATATTTTTTATCTTCCTTTCTTTAGGCTTTAATTATCTATATTTAAACTTACTTCCTATTTTTTTATATTTATATCTCCTAAAAATCCATCAGATTTTAACATTTCTTCAAATACTTTTAATTCTGCATCTGTATCTATAATCTCTGCTTGATACATATTATTTAATTGTTCATGAAAAGCTTCTTTTATTTTTGCAATCATATCTCTTACAGACTTCATAAATTTTTGACTTTCTTCTGAATTTAATTTTTGATTTTCAATTTCATCATATCTTTGCAATATTTTTATTGTTACTGGTAAGTAATAATTTATAAAATTATTTACTTGTGATAGTTTTCCTGGATTTTTTGATAAAGTATCAATTATCTTATTTGATGTATTACAAATATCTTGAACATTTGCAATTAATTCTCTGTCTTCTAATTGTTTTGAAATATCAAAAATTTGCGTTGTTTGTGATTTTGCATTTTTTAGTATTTCATATAAATTAGTATTTTTAGTTGAATAATCAATTTTACTTCTATCTTTAAATATTAATGTTCCAGCTCCATATGCTGCTGCACTTATTGCTAAAGATGGTACTAGTTGAACTCCTAAAGCTAAATATGGTACTGCAAAAAATGTTCCACCTAATATTGCAGAAAAAATATATCCTTTTTTCATTCTGATTTCCTTTCCTATTTTTCTCAAGACATATATAATAGTAAAATTTTTTAATTAATATTTTTTACTAGTTATATCCCCTTACTTGTTTAAATGCTTCTAATAAATTCGTTCTTCCATCAAATACTTTTGCATTTGTCAAGTTTGCTATTTCTTCTAATTGTGTTTTATCTGCTGAACCAAACATTATACTAAATATTGGTATATCTTTATTTATTTGTCTATATGATGCTCGAAGTTGATTTAATCTATTATAATTTGATTCTCCGTCTGTCATTAATACTATTGATGTATTGTATTTTTCAATATCTTCTTTGTTTAATATATCTAATGCTTCCATTGCAGGTATATAAATATCTGTTCCTCCATTTACTTGTGTTGATTCAACTTCTTGAATTAATTCATCTGTTTTTGTTCCATCTTCAGTTGAATATTCTCCAAGTATGTCATGATTAAATGGTATTATTGTTATTTTGTCTTTATTTGAAAATTGCAACAAATCTTTTGATGCTTCTTCTTCATTTAAGATATATTGCATTGCTTCAGTTAATTGCTTGTTTCCACTTCCATACATACTTCCAGAATAGTCTAAACAAAATACAATATTAATTGGTTTTCTTAATTCTGTTTGATATATTCCTAATGCTGTTTTTATTACTGTTGTACTTGGATATTTTACTGGTACAATATATTTTGTTGTGTCTATTCCCCAGTTTGGATTAAATACTGTTTTATCTGCATTTTCATTTATTCCTCCAAACCAAACTCTTCTTCCTGTTTTTACTAATTCAGCTTGTCCTTCATTACTTAATATATAATTTTGTATTTTTTTAAATTCTTCTAATTTATTATCATCTTTATTGTCTATATATGCAAATGGTGAATCTGATATTGATACTCCATCTTTTGTATATATTGCATATAATGGTTCTTCGCCTTTTTGCTCTAATTTTTTGTTCATATTTATTAATGATGTCTCATATGTTATTAATGCCTCATAATCACCTTTTAAGAACATTTCTTGTAAAAACTCATCATCACCTGATGATCTTTTTACTCCTGAGTATAATTGGATTAGTTGTTCTTTTAATTCTTCATTCTGTAAGTTTTCTTCTGTTAATATTTCTGGATTTCCTGCAAGTGTTGTTAAAAATCCTAAATATGCTGTTGCTCCTGTATTAGTTTGAGTTGGTGATGACATATTAAATTTTAGTTTTCCTTGATTTATTGCATCCAATATGTCTTTCATATAAACATCTTTTCCTATAAATCCTAGTTCTTCTGCTTTTGATTTTTTTATTCCAAATACTACTGGATTTATACTTGTTGATTTCGAATTTGATGTTTTTATTTTACTATCTAGCATATATAACCATATCGAATTTGAACACCAAACTGCGTCATATTTTTCACCATTATTAAGTTTTGACATTATTTCAATTGTTCCAGCATAATCTATGCTTACATCTATATTATTCTTTTTTGCATAATTTTGTATGATTTCTTCTATGTCTTTGTTTTCTGTACTTGATATTATTTTAAATGTATTATCTGAATTGTTTTTTTCTGTGTCTTTTATTATTGTTTTGACATTACTTCCTAGTCCTTCAATTAAACATACTAAAATAATAAAAATTGCAAAGATAGAAATCATAGATTTCTTTTGTTTTTTCTCCATATTTTCTCCCCTTTCTTACATATATAACTTTATCATTAATCTCTTAATTTTTCAATAGAAAAAAACTAATAGGCAAAAATTAATAAAACTTTTGTCTATTAGTTATATTTTTACTTTAATTTACTTTCGAAAAATTTTGCTATCTTACTGCTCATAAAAACTACTCCAGCAACTATAACCAATGCTACAATAATATCCCAAAACAAACTTCCTGTTGTAATTTTGATTTTTCTAGGAATACTGTAAACAAGAAGCATTGTTGTAATAAAGCATATCTCTTCACATACATTTGAATCTGAAAAAATCACATACCAAAAATTATTTTTAGAAAATGTTTCTATATCTGTTTTCTTTATTTTTTGAACAATTCTAATAATAATAATAATTGCTAATACTACTAATGCTATTAACACATTAATAATTCTAGGAAATCCCATACTAGTCCCTAAAAATGTTATTATTGCTAAAACAATACCTGTTATTGTCAAAATTTTTTCAACATTCGTCGTTTTGCATAATTCAGTAATCCGCTTTTCAAAATCTTTCATAATTTGCCTCCCATAATATTTATTGGTGTGTATTCGTTCTATATGTCAACTCCCAATAGGAGATAAAAAAATTAACATCGATATTTTAGCATTTTTTATTAATTTTGTCAATTAATCCACATGATTCTTTGCCTTCACCACAATATTTATCTGTTATACATGTTGGACCAAGTCCTTTTCCTATTAATGGTGCTACATGTTTTACTTGTCTTACCATTTCTTGTGTAATAAATCTAATTTGCCATTGTGCCTTATTACAACAACGCATTCTTGAAACCCATTGTAAATTTCTAGCATTCATTGTTGTTATAACATTTAACATTTGTGCCCCAATATAAAAATATATTAAATCTTCTTCTGCAATTCCTTGTTCTTTAAATTCATCAAACATTTTTATATTTTCATTAACAGCTTTTTGATATACATCATTTGCGTTTTTCTTTATTGTTTCTGGTGTTATATAATTTTTCATATCCCATAATGGTACAAATTCTGGTATTAGCAATGGATGCATTCTATGTCTTGTTAAATGTGTTAATATTGATAATGAAATTGGAATTTGAAAACTAAAACTTACTTGTTCTAATTCTCTTTTTTCTTCTTTATGAAGAATATTTTGCATCATTTTTTCTTTTGCATTTTCATCTTTTTCTTCTAATTCTTTTAATATCTCATCAGCCATTTTTTCTGAACATTGATAGTGATACATTATATTACTTTTTAGTACAACATCATCTGCATTTGGTGTATAACTTAAAAGTTCTGGCTTTTCTAATATTTTTATTTCTGGTTTTTTAATCATTTTTTCTAAATATTCAAATTGATTATCACTATTCATTTTTGAATTTTCTATACATTCTATTAAATATGGTACTTTTTCTTTTATAATTTCATATAAGATTTTTCCAAATTCATTTAATTCCTGTATTCTACTTAATCTTCCATATATAAAAGATTCAACCATCTTTTCTAATTCTCTTGCATCTAATCCCATTATTATATTACTATGAAAACAATATGGTAATATAAATCTTGCATCTTCTACGTCAATTCCTTTGTCTACTAATTCGCCATATGTATTAAATAAATATTGCATATGTTTTTGGTATTTCTCTTTTAATTGTTCATTTTGTGGATGTATATTTAAATTTGAATCTCTAAATTCTGGTGTATAAAATCCAGCAGTACGAAAATCTACTTCTCTTCTAGATTTTATTGTAAATGAAGTTAATCTATTTCCAATAATTGTTTGTTCAATAATTGGCGTTACATCTGATATGGCAAATACTAAATAATCATGTTCAATAATTGATTTGTGCCCCATTGAAATAATTCTTTTTATTAATTTTAAATTTTTTTCATAGTCATTACAATTTTCTAATACTTCGAAAACATTTCCTTTAAATCTTGATAATTTTCCTGCTGCAGCTACTTTTTGAATTCTTTTTTCTAATTCTTCTTTTTCACAACTACATAATAATTCTACCTTCATTTTATACCTCTTTTTTTATAATATTTTATCTTTTTAAATATATCATAATGATTTTTTATTTTCAATAATTTTAAATTTTTTTAATTTAGGTATTACATTTCAAAATTTTTTATGCTATAATAGCGCCTGCGAGTAGCTAAGATATATAGCGGAAATCCAGCAAATTGGATTTCCGCTTTTTTATATGCTAGTAATGATCTCTGAACTTCCTAGTATATAAGAGCTACAATAATATTTTATAAAAGGAGGACGTTATGGAAAACGTTAAACAAAACAAAATGGCTGACATGCCAATGAAAAAACTTTTCTGGAAAATGGGATTACCTATGATTATTTCCATGGTTCTACAAGCATTATACAATGTTGTAGATAGCATATTTGTTACAAACATGGGAGAACAAGGTGCTATTGCAAATCAAGCTTTAACATTAGCATTTCCTATTCAAATTTTAATTATTGCTATTGGTGTTGGTACAGGAATTGGGCTAAACACATTACTTTCTAAAAATCTAGGAGAAAATAATAAAGAACAAGTAAATAAAGTTGCTGGTAATGGTATTTTTATTAGTATTTGCATTTTTATATTATTCTTTTTATTTGGAATGTTTGGATCAAAATGGTTCATTTCTTTATTTTCTGCTGGTAATGAAGAAATAATTTCTATGGGAACAACGTATTTAAAAATTTGCTGTTGTTTTTCACTAGGTTCTATTGCATATACAGCATATGAAAGATTTTTACAAGCAACTGGTAAAACTAATTTATCTGCAATAGCACAAATATCTGGTGCAATTGCAAATATTGTATTAGATTATATTTTTATTTTTCCATTAAATATGGGTGTTACTGGTGCTGCTTGGGCAACAGTAATTGGACAATTTTTATCTTTATTTGTCGCAATAATATTTCATTACACTGTAAATAAAGAAATTGATAAAAATTTAAAATACATAAAACCTGATTTAGATTTAATAAAAGGAATTTATAGTATAGGCCTTTCTGCTGCAATTATGCAATCATTACTTTCTGTTATGATGGCTGGAATGAATGCTATACTAGGAACAGCAAAAGCCGATCCAACAATATTAGTAGGATCTTTTGGTATATATTATAAAATTCAAAATATTGCTGTGCTTGCATGTTTTGGATTATCTAATACTATTATTACAATATTATCATTTAATTATGGTATGAAAGATAAAAAAAGAGCTGATGATTGTATTAAATATGGAATTATAGATACTGCAATTGTCACTTTAATAATCACTGCATTATTTGAAATCTTTGCTAATCCATTATCAAAATTATTTGGATTATCTGGTGGGTCTACAACTCAAATTATTGATGTTTGTTCAACAGCACTTAGAATTTCAAGTATTGGATTTGTATTTATGGGATTTTCTATTGCTGTTCAAGGTATTTTACAAGCTCTTAGATATGCTGGTAAACCTCTTATAATTTCATTATTAAGATTAGTTATATTTGTATTCCCTATCGCATATTTATTTACATTATCTGATAATGTTATAAATTTAGTTTGGTGGACATTCCCTATTTCTGAAATTCTTACTGCTATGATTTCAGCTTTCATATTGAAAAATGCTTACAAACAAAAAATTGCAGTTTTAGAACCTACTGTTTACAAAAATAATCTAGTTATTTCAATATCTCGTGAACATGGTACAAATGGTAAAGAAATTGCAAGAAATGTTGCAAAACAACTTGGAATTGCATTTTATGGAAAAGAAGAAATTAAAGATTTTGCAATTAAACATTCTTTAGTAGAAAATTATAATGATACTGATAAATTATATAATGATTTCTTATCATTAGAAGCAAATGGCGATTCTATTATCAAACAAGCTAATGTTATAAAAGAAATTGCTAATACTGAAAGTTGTGTAATTGTTGGAAGATCTGCTGATTATATTTTAAGAGATAACAAGAATTTAATTAAAATATTTCTTTATGCTCCTGAACAATACAAAATAGATACTATAAAAAGACTTTATAATGATAATGATTCAACAGCAAAATCATATATGGAAAAATCTGATAAAGCAAGATATACTTATTATGAAGTTATCTCAAATCAAATATGGGGTAATAAAAACAATTATGACATTTGTTTAGACTGTCAAATTGGTAATGATGAAATTGTAAAAATAATTTGTAATTATGTAAAAAATAAAATTAAAAATTAGGAATATTTTTCTGTTGGCATTTTGTCTGATACTATTGATTTAACTTTAAACGTTACTGATGAAGCAAGAAAAATTTTACACTATTGCGAAGAACATTTGATAGATATTCAATCTATTAGAAAACAATTGCAAAGTGTAGATGAAAGAACCAAAGCACTAACAGAACTTGCATTGAACAGATTTATAGCTAATCATGATGTTGGATGTACATATATTCTTCAATCTGATTTACTTCCTTCTGAAAGAAATTTGGATATTGTAAATCACAAATACATAGAGGTCATATCAATTCTGCTGGATTTAAAATTGCAATTAATTCTGATTTGAAAACAAGTTTAAATTATACTTTTGATTTATTAATTAATGCTATTTTGAATTCATAAAATCCAAGCCATAGTCTTTTTTGACTATGGCTTAATATTTTTCATTTTAGAACATATCATAAAAACAAAAGAGTTCCTCTGAATAAATAGAAGAACTCTTTTGTTTTTTCGGATTTATGAACTTTTTATACTATTTCACTTAACAGTAAAATAGTATTTTTGAATATCATCTCCATTTTCAATACTGACACAGTATGTAACTGTATGGTCATGATCAAAATAACCCACCGCTTCAGGCTTAATCGAATACTGCTCATTTCCTAAAGCAATAATATCCTTATCTTCCCACTCCTTTCGGATTGAATTATAAGTTGAAACTGAAATCTTGCTATATGGTCCTTTCAAGTCAATGACATATTGAGTGTCAGCTGCATATGGCTGAATTGACACCCCTTTCAAACTGGTTACATAATCATTGTAAAGATTCATTGTACAATTATTGGATTCATTGTTAGACATCCGATAAACTTTTAACTTTGTACTTTTATCAGATATCAACTTAGGTGCTAACATAGCGCTCGCATAAATCAAAATGAAAATCAAAGCGCCAATAGCGATTGCACGTAAATAATTCCGGAAACGATAAAAATTCGACTTTTTCATAAAAAATCCTTTCCTCCACACTACAGTGGAAACCCATTAATAATTTGTATAATAGGTTATTGCTCAACAAAGCAACGTGCTATTTAACTTATTTTATCACACTTTACATAATTTGTAAAGTGTAGTAAGCCTTGCTCTAGTCTTTATACATTTTTACAATATCATTAAAACTCATTTTAGTGCCATAATTTAAAATTGCATTTGAATAAATTTTTATAGCTATTTTTGCAATTATAATACCTGTTATTAATAAGATTACAATTGAAATTATAACATCTGTTGTCTTAGCAAGTCCCATCATTATTCTAAATGGCATACAAAATGGTGATGAAATTGGAAACATTGATGCAAAAACATTCAATTCACTCGCTGGATTCATCATCGTAAAATATGATAAATAAAATCCTATTACTGAAAGGATTGCAACTGGTCCATTTGCAGATTGAATATCTTCTGGTTTACTAACTGTTGAACCTGTTAAAGCATATAATAAAGCATATTCAAAATATCCAAATATAAAATAAATTATTGTTATAATTCCTAAATATGGTGTTATTTTTGATACATCTATTATTGAATCCAATATACCTGGCTCTAAAAATGTTTTCGCACTAATTAATGCTGTTCCTACTAATAATATCATTTGTAATAATCCAACAATTCCTATTCCAAGTGTTTTTCCTAATACAATTGTCTTTGGAGATGTAGATGTTACAAGTGTTTCAATTATTTTTGATGTTTTTTCTGTTGTAATTGAACTTGATACTTGATATGCACAAAAATATATTGCATAAAATAACACTAATGAAAGTAACATCATAGCATATACATTTCCACTTGCCTCTTCATCAGTTTGTTCTAATGCAAATTCAAAATTTGGAGTAATAGATTTCAATTGTTCTTCTGTTAATCCCAATTTATTAATTTGAATATTTGTATATAATGTATTTAATGTTGAAATAATGTTCTCTGGTACTCCTGACATCATTGTTGCACTTTTTACTATATATTTAATTTTTATATTTTCATCTTGTTTTTCTACTATTATTGCAGAATCAATTTCTTCATTTTCTATTTTTTCTTTTATTTTTTCATAATCTTCATTTAAAATCTGAATTTCATATCCTGTATCTAAATCTTTTAAACTTTCAAGTGTTCCTTCAAATACATTTCCAGAATCAATTATTTCAATTTTATTTACATCTGAATCTTTATTTAACATTTTCATAAAATTTGGTATGTTAAATCCAACTACTATCATTATCAAAAATATTATTGTTGTTATTATAAATGATTTTCTTTGTAACATATCTTTCATTGTAAACTTTGTTACTATAAATAAATCTTTCATTTTATTCACCCACCTTTTCTATGAAAATATCATTTAATGTTGGCTTCATTATTTCAAATTTATTTATTGTTATTCCTTTTATCACTAATTCTTTTAATAATTCATGTGCCTTTTGTTCATCAAATATTTTTACTGTATAACTATAATTCTTTATATTTTCAATTTCAAATCCTAATTTTTTAATATCTGTCTCTATATTCTCATTTGTTTCAATTTGAACTCTGTTTGCTGGATATGTATCTTTTATTTCTTTCAAATTACCTTTTATAACTGTTTTTCCTTTATTTAAAATTAATATATCTGAACAAAATTCCTCAATTGTAGACATTTGATGTGCTGACATTATTATGTATTTTCCTTCTTTTACTAAATTAATTATTATATTTTTCAATAATTCAGTATTCACTGGATCTAATCCACTAAATGGTTCATCCAATACTAATAATTCTGGATTATGTATTACTGCTGTCATAAATTGAATTTTTTGTTGATTTCCTTTTGATAATTTTTCTGCTGGTTTATCTAAATATTCTTCCACTTTTAATTTTTTTGCCCAATTTTTTATTGCTTCATCTGCTTCTTCTTTTTTCATTCCTTTTAATTCAGCAAAATACATTAATTGATTATATATTTTTGTCTTTGGATAAACTCCTCTTTCTTCTGGTAAATAACCAAAGTTAACAGACTTTCTATCTACTACTTTTCCATTCCAAGTTATCTCACCACTATCTTTTTTTATTATTCCTAATAACATTCTTATTGTAGTTGTTTTTCCTGCTCCATTTGTTCCTAATAATCCAAATACTCCTGGCTTATTTAGTTCAAATGAGATATTATCTACTGCTCTTTTTCCTACAAATGTTTTAGAAACATTTTTTAAAACTAATCCCAATTTATTTTCCCCTTTCTTATAATTGATGTTTTTATTATATCATACTTTTAATTTCTTTTCTATTGTTTTAATCTAATTGGTCATTTAGGAATGATAAGTGCAAAAAAAGAAGCTCTATGCTTCTTTTTTGATTTGTCTCTTTATATCTTCTAATTTTTCTTTCAAAGTCCACTTTTTAAATTGAACTTTTTCTTTTATATTAGGGAATGCATTTACCAATCTTCTATATAATCTAGATTTATTATGTATAATATTTTTAACCTTTTCAGAAATTTCAATTGTATCATCTTTAATTTCATTTGATACCTTTTTCAAGTTAAGTATAATCTTATATGATACAATATTATCAACTAAATGGACTGCTAATAATGCTCCAATCAATACATTTTGTACCATACTTGGTATCATTTTTAAATGTTTTATTATAAATGGATTTGTTACATATATTATTACACAACTTGCTAATCCAAATAATACTAAATTTTCTAAACAAACTCTACCATTAATATTAAATTTTCTTTGACTATAATCCCACCATCTTGCCTTAAATATTATTTCCATAAAATAACTTGTAAAATATTCTAGAAAACCACAAATTATTATAGACATAAAAAAAGTTACTATTATATCATTCTGATATTTTTGTAATAATAAACTTACTAATACTACTCCATATCCATATATTGGACAAACAGGTCCAATTAAAAAACCTCTATTTACAAACTTTTTATTTCTTATTGAAATTGATATTGTTTCCATTATCCATCCAGCAAAAGCATATATGAAAAATACTAGTACATATATTTTTACTTCGTCAATATTCATCCTAATTCTCCTTTTTTTGGTTTAATATTTTATTTAATTCTGCTCCTAAAAATAATGCATAGAAACATGAATATGTCCACATCATTATTAACATTACTGTTGTTAAACTTCCATATGTTATTGAAAATCCTTTAAATATTGTTAAATATCTTGAAAATACAAATGAAATTACATTTAATGCTATTGCTCCAAATATTGCCCCATATACTTGAGTTTTTAATGCCATTTTATGTTTTGGCATAAATTTATATAATAATATAAATACAATAAATGTTACAAAAATCAATCCAATTTCTGTTGCTATTGATGAAATTAAATTGTAATTTTCTAATGTTCCAAATTTTTCTTTTATTATACTTATAATTCCATTACCAAATACTAATAATGTTAGTCCCATTACAATCAATACTATAAATACTATTGTTTCAATAACTGCTTTTACTCTTGTATATAAATATGATGTTTCTTCTTTATCGTCTGTATTATACACAATCTGTAATCCTTTTGTCAATGCATATAATCCTTTTCCTGCCGCCCAAATTGTAAATATTACAGAAATTGAAATTGTACCTATTGATTTTGAATATACTTCTTGTACAATACCTAATATCATTTCACTCATACTTGATGGAATTATTTTAGAAATTACATCAAATAATGTTTGTGGCTCAACTCCTGTATATTGTATAAGTGTTATTACTAACATTATAAATGGTATAAATGATAATATTGTATAATATGCACATTGTGCTGAACTTTCGCTTATATGATCTTCTTTCATATTTTTAGATAATTCACTGATTTTTTCTCTTATCATAAATTTCTCCTGAAATTTTTATATTTTAATTTAAAAAATATGGTGTTATTATATATTATAATCTTGGTTTTTTCAAGCTTTTATGTTATACTATTTTTATTATGGAAAATTTAGAAAGATATAAACATTTAAATAAATATTTGAAAGATAAATTTGGTGAAAGAACTTTAAAAATTTGTATTGATGGTGGATTTTCTTGTCCAAATAGAGATGGTTCTATTAGTAATGGTGGCTGTATTTTTTGTAGTGAACGTGGTTCTGGGGATCATATAAAATTTTGCTCTAATTCACATACTATTGAAAATTTTATTTCAGACCAAGTAAAAAATTATTTTACAACATATAAAGCAGAAAGAGCAAATAAATTTATAGCATATTTTCAAAATTTTACTAATACTTATGATTCTATTTCTAATTTAAAACTTAAATATGATTCTGCTTTAATTGATAATAGAATTGTTGCTTTGGCAGTTGCAACTCGTCCTGATTGTATAAATGAAGATATTTGCAAGCTTTTAAAATCTTATTGTGATAAATATTATGTTTGGGTTGAACTTGGTTTACAAACCTCTAATGATGAAACTGCTAAATTAATTAATAGAGGTTACTCTTCACAGCAATTTTCTAAAGCTGTTGATTTGCTCAATAAATATAATATTGATGTTGTTACACATATTATGGTTGGATTACCTAATGAATCTTTGGATGATATAAAAAATACTATTGATTTTATTAATAATCATAATATTCAAGGTTTAAAAATTCATTGCACTTATGTTGTTGAAAATACTGTTTTAGCTAGTATGTATTATAATGGAACATATACTCCTATTTCTCTTGAATATTATTTAGAATGTGCTGGATATATTTTATCACATATTAATCCTAATATTGTTATTCATCGTGTTTCAGGTGATGCCCCTAAAGATTTGCTTGTTGCTCCAGATTGGAATTCTCATAAAAAATGGATTATGAATGGTTTTGATAAATATCTTCGTGATAATGATTTGTGGCAAGGAAAATATTATAATAATTAGATTTAATACTAAAAAATTTTATATTAAAAAGAAGCTGATTTTTTATCAGCTTCTTTTTATTTTATATAAATTTATTTATATCTATTCCTTGATATGATTTTATTTTTACTTCTTTCTTTTTATCAAATTTTATTGCAATTACTTTTGTATAGTTATCTATAATTGGCTCATTAAACTCTTCAATACTTAAACTTGCATTATATTTTCTTAGTGTATCAAATGTATTCATAAATCCCATTCCTGTTCCACCTTCATTTTTATATGTAGTAAATGGTTTGTTTCCGAGATTTTCTAGCACTTCTTTTTTGAATTCTATTCCAGAATCATAAATATACAATCCATACATTCTATTTATCTCTCCAAGTCTTACTAAAATACTTCTATTTATGTTATCTGTGTGATTAATGGCTATTATTGCATCTTTTATATGATCTGCTAATAATGTTTCTAAATCATCTTTTAATATAAAATTATTAATCATATAATGAATATTTCCTGTAAGTTTTAATGTGAAAGAAATCTGATTCTTGATACATTCGTCTTGCATGTATTTTAACATATCATCTATATTTGTTATTCCTGTCTTGTCTAATTCTGTTACTTTTTCTTTATCATATATTTCATTGTTTAATTTCTTTATTCTTTCTCTTACTTCTGCTACTTCTTCTGAACTTATTTCTGTTTTTGTGATTATTTCTTCTAGTTTATGTTCTAATGATTTCTGCTTATGCACTATTGTATGTCTCTTTTTACTTATTTCTATATTTTCCGCTTCTAATTCTGCTATTTCTTTTTTCTTCTTTTCTAGTTCTTCTCTTGTTTCGTTTAAGTCTTTTATTAACATTTGTTGTTTGTAGTATAATTGAAGGGATTTAAAAATAGTTATAATCATTGATATAGAAAATATTATAAATCCTATAGATATACTTTTGGTTACTTGTAACTTTGATAATAATATACATGAAAATAAAATTATTGATGATATTGTTAAAATTAGTATATCAATATATTCATTTTGCTGTATATTCTTTAATGAAGATATTCCATATTTAAACTTTTTTACATTAAAAAATAAAATTAATAATGTTATATGAATTATAAAAATCAATACTATATTAATAATATTAGAATTTATACCAAATATAATATTTATAATAAAATTTATCGTAGTAGAAATTAATAAAATTATATAATTAATACTCAAAGAAACTAATGTAGTAAATACACTTTTTCTTATTTCATTTTTATTAAATATTATTGCTGTCATAAAAATCCAACCTAATATACTAATTACATAACTTATTTCATATCTTACAACTGCAAATAGAATAGAATTAAACACTATCAAAATAAATTTAAAAATAGATTTAAAATTTAATTTTATTTTTTGATCCAATATTTTAATATTACAAAAATAAGAGCAAATAAATATATAAACTATTTTTATAATTCCTAATTGTATTTCTAAATTATTACTTACATATTCAGCTACATCTTCAAACATGTTTTCCTCCTTTTTATTTAATTATATAACAAATAGAATATTTCTTCAATTACATTTATAAAAACATTTTTAAGCCAAAAAAATAAAAGTAAAATGCAAAAACATTTCACTTTTATTTCTATTATTGGTTTTTTAAATAAATTTTTTTAACCATAAAACCCATAGATCCCACCAATCCATAATCTTTCCACCACCTTTTTATCTTTTGCGCACGGTCTGTAATGTTTTGTTATAATAAAAATACCACTGTATCTCTTGATATCAGCAGTTTTTGGTGATAGAAAACATTCAATATTTTTTGTATTTTTTTAGTTTTATTGGTCTTACATTTTACATTTTTTTACATTTATTACATGTTATACAAAAATAATCTTTTTCGTTTTGTGAAATTATTTAATTATCTCGTATTCAGTGTTTTCTATAAAAAACCATATAATATTATTTTTATTTCTATTTTTGCATCAAAAAAAGAACTGATTAATACTATCAGTTCTCTTTTTTTAGATCATTGTCTTTACTTTATCTTTATAATAATATATAAATTCCATAGGAGTTGGTACTCCTGTTTCATAATTAACTCTTGCAGTATAATATTTTGTCAAATCTTCAATTGGTGTAATTCTCCATGCATGAAAAATTGCATTTTGTATTCCATTTGTAATTGTTGTTGCAGATTTTTTGTGTATTTTAGATAAATATGCTATAAGATTAGAATTATCATTCTCATTTTCAATTAAATATAAAATTGCATCATGAATATATTGTTTTCCTTTTAATTTTGAAGTTATTCCAATTAGCTCTAGTTCACTGTTAATACAACTAGAAATTCTACTCTTTCTATCTTTTAACTCATCTTCCACTGATTTTTTGTCACTTCTACTCAGTTCGCTTTGTCTCATACTTATAAAATGATTCAATACTAAATTTGCAGAATAATTTGGATGATCTTTATACAATATAAAATCAACACCTTCTCTATGTAAAATATCATATGTTCTTTTCGAATTAACATGTGTTGTAACTATTACTATTGGCATATATTCTAAATTTAGAGCTTGTAAATCTGTAACAAAATCCAAAGAATCTACATTGCCAGATGAACTATTATTCAGCTCTAAATCCAAAACAATTCCTTCTGGCCTTAATGTTTTAGCATATCTTAATCCATCTATGTCTGAATCTGTTATTGCAACAATTTCTATATCATTTCTAGTTTTCGCACACTCAATAAAATTGTTACAATCATTAATATCATCCTCTATAATCAAAATTTTCATAGGTTTTGCTTCCATAATTCCACATTCCTTTCTTTAATTTTGTTTTAGGATTTATTCCTTTTATAAACATAAATAATATCATAATTTCTTGTAAAATACTATATTCGACGATATATTTTTTTGAATATGCTTTTTGTTTTTACTTATTTTATAAATTTGATACTATTTTACTTTTTATTCTTCACATTGTAAATATTTTATACTTCTAACTCAATCTATTATCTAGATTTTTTATTAATTTTATTGTATAATTTTACTACATCATTTTGAAAGGATTGATTTTATGAAAAAATTTATAAATGAAAAAGCTGATATTAATAATCCAAAATGGAACAATTTAATACATAGAGAAAAAGAAATCTATAAGAGAGAGAATGATTTAAGAAGTGATTTTGAACGTGATTACAATAGAATTTTACATTCAAATGCTTATAAAAGAATGAAACATAAAACACAAGTATTTTTTTCACCTACAAGTGATCATATCTGTACAAGAATGGAACATGTTAGCCATGTTGATTCTATTAGCTACACTATCTCTAATACATTAGGTTTAAATACAGAATTAACTAAAGCCATTTCCATTGGACATGATTTAGGTCATGCACCATTTGGTCACCAAGGTGAAAGAATTTTATCTGAAATATCAAAAAAATATATCGGAGATTCTTTTTGGCATGAAAAAAATGGTGTTAATATCGTTGATAATATTGAATTGTTAGAAGATTGTAATTCTAATTTTGAAAACATGAATTTAACCTATGCTGTTAGAGATGGTATTATTTCGCATTGTGGTGAAATTGATGAAAATTGTATAAAGCCTAGAAATGGTTATATTGATTTGAACAATTATACTTATCCTAATCAATATAGCCCTTATACTTGGGAAGGTTGTGTTGTAAAAATTTCTGACAAAATTTCTTATATAATTCGTGATATCGAAGATGCAATATATTTACATATTATTGATAATCATTTGGATGAACTTTATGATTTATTAAAATATGATAGAGCTCAAAAGATTAATAATTCTAATATTATTAATACTTTAATTTATGATATTTGTTCAAATTCTTCACCTGAAAATGGTCTTCGTTTTTCTGATGAAAATTTGAAATTGTTAAATGATATTAAAAAATTTAATTATGAACATATTTATTTTAATAAACATCTTCAATATCCTTTTGATTATTTTAGGCTTGTTATTAATCAAATTTTTAATGTTTTGGCTGAATGTTATGATAATGAAAATACTTTGGAAAAATTGAATTCTATTAAGGTTTTCTATCCTGTTCTTATTTCTAGTTTTGTTGATTGGATTAAGAAGTATTGGAATTTGACTGATAGGTCTAATTCTAATTTGAAAAATAAAGTTATTTTTGATATGTCTGTTTCCACGGATTTTTATAAGGCTATTATTTATTATATTTCTGGTATGACTGATAATTTTGCTATTAGCTGTTATAATGAGATTATTGGGTTTTAAATTTATAAAAAGCACTACATTTTGCTATATAGTGCTTTTTTATTATTTTTTCTTTGCTATAACATTAAAAATATGCCAATGTTTCATATTTCCAAGACCTGTTAAACCTTCTTTTTCTACTTCATTAAATTTAATAATATCAAATTCATCAAATAAATTTAGTACCTGCTCTTTTGTAAAAAATGTCATATTAGATTCAGCTTTATTCCAAGAATCTTTTATTCCAAAAAAGTTTCCAACAAAATAACCATTTGTTCTTATGCTATTTACAATATTTTTCCACACATAATTTATTTTTTCATTATTGCAAAACGGCAAACTATAATTAGCCACAATTAGATCTGCTTTTTCCAATTTCATATCATTAAAATTTTGTTGTTGAAACTTAAATCTTTTTTGTTCTTCAGCATCTAGCCTTTTTGAAATTCTTTCTCCTACATTTTCTTTGTCAATTGAAACAACACTCCATCCATTTTTTATTAAATAAACAGAATCATTACCAGATCCACATCCGATATCAATTGCTTTCCCACTAGTTGTACTTATATTATCTACAAAGTACTTTACATTTTTCTTTGGAGTATCTGCTTCTGTATTATCATAATATCTTTCTAATTTTTTCTTTTTTAGAATTTCAACAGCTAATTTGTATTCTTCTTCTCCAAAATCAATTGTTGGAACAATTTCTTTATTATTATACATATTTATAAATTGTTTAATTGTAACCCATTTAGCTTCAGTTGCTTCTCCATCAGGAAATGTAATCTCATTAATTGAAATATTTTTTTGAAATATCCATAAATCTTTAAAGTCTGGTACTTTTTTATCTCTTTTAACTTCTTTCAAAAAAATTGCATCTTTTTCCGTAAATGATATACCTAGTTCTTCTTTTAATTCTCTTAAAATTCCTTCCAAGCTTGTTTCTCCTGCTAATATTGAACCACCATTACATTCCCATAGTCCTCCATATTTCTTCCAAGAAGCTCTTTTACTTATCAATATTTCGTATTTTGAATTGAAAATTATTCCAGTTACGACAATATGATATTCTCCATCTTTAAATTCGTATCCATCTCTTTGGGCTAAATTACCTGTTTTATTTCGATTTTCATCATATATATCCCAAAATTCTGCCATAATTCTCCTCATTTCTTTCATCATAGTTTAGTTTTATAAAAAAAGTTAAATGTCTTTATTAATTTTGTGAACAGGAAATTTATTTTCTTTTAATACACTTTTTATTGATGTTGGAAGCAATGGATATTCATCGATTTTAGAAATGTCTAACCATTCATATTTAAGACAATCCTCTCCTTCAATATTTTTTAAAGTATACTCTATTTTTTTATCTTCCTCATCAACAAATTCTGCTTTATGTACGAATAATATTTCATGATATTTAGAACCTTTCATTTCAAAAAAATTCTCTATTGTTGTAACATATCCAATAACCTCTATTTTTTTGCCTAATTCTTCCATAACTTCTCTTTTTACTGTAGTTTCTGAGTCCTCTCCAATTTTAACTCTTCCTCCCATTAAAGCATAATGGTTAGAATTTACGTTTCTATGTACTAAAATCTTTCCATTATGTTCAATTATTACTGTAGCCCTCACATTTAATTTATAATCTTCAACATCAATAGTTAAATCCATTTTTTTCTTGTATGATATATTTAATAACTTAAATAGACCATCCACTCCTTTCTTCATTTATTTTTATATCACAAATATCCACAAAATTTACACTATTTGTGGATATTTATTATTAATTTTGATAATTAATATGCTCACCTTTTATTAATGGATATCTAATAAGACTCTCTCCATCTAAATTTTCTTTGTGCATATCAATTGCTGTAATTTGATGATTATCATAAGTTGTATAATAATATATTCCTTTAGTTGCATTACAACATGATGTATAAATTGTAATTTCATATTTTCCATCATCTAATTGGCAACAACCTCTTTGCTGATCAACTGAATTAAGTATATGGAAAAATTGACTTACACTCTCATTTTCATCTTCACCAGATACAGAATTCATTTTTACAAATGCTACTCTAACAAATCTTGATTGTGATGATAAATCCCCAGGAAGTCCAATTGCTCCCATTCCTCTACTATACTGTTGTAATTCTAGATTTTGTGCAAAAGAATTCTTTGGAGATTTGTTAGATAAATTCATATAATTATTTAAAGCAAATAATTGCTTATCAAATGGTGGATTATTTGTTAATACTCCTACTGGATTATCATATATTTTGATTCCATCTCTCACCGCTTCTACTGTTATTGATTCTTCTGAATCTGAAATAATCCAATGCAATTGTGCTAATGGTAATTGAGCACTAAATGGAACATTTAGTAAATTGATTTTTTCAATTAATCTTCTTGCTTCTTTTGTTGTAGCACATTGGCTTAAAATCCATGGAATAAATTCAAATTGTGCAATATTATCTTTTTCTTGTTGTGGTTCATTATAATGAGCATTACCAACAAAATTTAATCCTGCTATTCCTAATCCTTTTTCATTTATTGCATCATAATATAATGGATATTTATCGGCTACATAAGCCATTCCTATTATTGCATAATGATTTGTTATTGATTCTTTATTTCTAAAATTAAATTGATAATTTCTTGGTGTTATTGCTACTTCTTCATTATAAGAAAACTCATAATCTAATGTTCTCCCAAAATAAAAATCTTTTGTTTTATATGTTGCTGCAGTACACATATTTTCCTCCTTGTATAATACATTTTTTGGTTAAAGTCTCTACCAAAACATTCATATTATTTCTTAATTAAATTTTTTTATTAATTATAACATTCTTTTTGTCTTTGTAAAATAAAATATTGCAAATTTTAGTAACAAAAATAGATCTAATATTGTAATTAACTTACTGGATATTATGTCTATTTTGCTTTTATTATTTATTAAAATCATCAAACTCTAAATCATCAAATGGAATATTTTCAATTTCTTCTATTTCATTTCCGTCATTTAAAGTTAATTTAAATACTTCTGGTGAATTTATTCTTTTATCAAATACTACTTTGCCTTTAAAGCTTAATTTTAGTTCTCTATTTGGTGTTACTTTTTCTAATTTACACCATTTTAATAAGAAATACATTATTGCATAATCATGTGCAAATATTGCTATTCTTTTTCCTTTATTTTGACTAACAACTTCTTGGAATGCTTCATTTACTCTTTCTCTTACTTCTGCTTGGCTTTCTCCTCCTTCTGTTTTGAAGTTTTCGTCTTCATATTGTCTTGTATACCAATCTGGATATTCTTTATCATTTGGCTTTCCTACTCTTTTTTCATCAAATCTTTCATCTATATTTGCTTTTAGGTGTTGTTTTTCTAATAGATATTTTGCTGTTTGCAATGTTCTTACACAATTGCTTGTATATACTACATCTATGTTTTGTAGTTCTTCTTCATTGCTTAGTATTTCTGCTCTTTTTTCTCCTGTTACACTTAATATTATTTTTTCACTTCTTAATACTTTGTCTTGACTTGTTTTCCAACTTTCTATTACGTCTTTTGTGTTGATTCTTACTGAGTGTCTTATTAAATATACTGTTGTTTTCATTCTTTTCTCCTCTCGTTTTTTATTTGTTTTATTAATCGTTTTTTATTATATATCAAATGTTTTTACTTTTCAAGTATGATTTATTCAACAACTTCATTTAACTGTATATGTATCAATTATGTGAATATTTTTTCCTGTAATATATTGAATTTTGTTTACATCTTTTATGCTATTTATAACTTTTTCTATTTTCTTTTGTTGATTTTTTATTACCTATTATTCCATCTTTTACTTCTTTTCCTATTAATATAATAGACTTTTTTACATTTCCTTTTTGTTTTTGCATATTTTCTCTATTCTTTTATAATTAAAGCACCTACTATTTTAAGTAAGTGCTATTTTTCTTTATATCTTTCTCTTAATTTATATGCTTTTTCAGATAATTTCATATTTTTTTAACAAACTTTCTCTAATTTTATTTTATGGCTTTATTCTTTTATCAATTCAAATGAATATTTATTATATCTGCAGTTAATATATATATTCACTATACTTAATACTAATTTCATCTATCATGTGTATAATTTTATGTGTTAAACTCTCGTACAAGTCATAATATCTAAAATTTGTTTAATTTCTTTACTTATTTTTAGTCTGCATATATTATGCTCCTTTTTTTCTTATTTTCAAATGATGATAAATATACAATGTAATTTCTGCAATGGTAATAATATTACATTGTTGTTGGGAGATTCAACCACAAATCTTCTACTTGATATAAATTTTAGTTTTATCACTATCACAAATATCACAATTCTAAAACCCAGAGAAAAAAAGTCTTGCTAGCTAATGAGTTTTATTACTATCTAAAATAACACAATTCTAAAACTGAAATATTTACTGTTTTGATGAAAAATCAGTTTTATTACTATCTAAAATAACACAATTCTAAAACTTATTCTATTTACTGCTGCATAAATACTTAGTTTTATTACTATCTAAAATAACACAATTCTAAAACTCACTATGTATCACTCCTATACTATTTGTTGTTTTATTACTATCTAAAATAACACAATTCTAAAACGCGTGTCGCTGTAATTGTAGTGATATTGTAGTTTTATTACTATCTAAAATAACACAATTCTAAAACACAGACAGACCAGAAACAAGCGAAACAGATTGTTTTATTACTATCTAAAATAACACAATTCTAAAACTCAATTGTAGTTTGCACCGTTCGCTTACTAGTTTTATTACTATCTAAAATAACACAATTCTAAAACAGCAATCTCAGTTCTTTTTGGTTTAGGTTTGTTTTATTACTATCTAAAATAACACAATTCTAAAACTTGTTTTTTTCATTTTTATCACCTCTTTTTGTTTTATTACTATCTAAAATAACACAATTCTAAAACAATATGTAGTACACTTATTAAGAACGTCTTAGTTTTATTACTATCTAAAATAACACAATTCTAAAACACATTATTATAATATATAATTAGAATTTCTTGTTTTATTACTATCTAAAATAACACAATTCTAAAACAAGGACTAGCAATTTATAGTATACTATCAGGTTTTATTACTATCTAAAATAACACAATTCTAAAACGCCACATGTTCTCTATTCCACTTTTAAATCGTTTTATTACTATCTAAAATAACACAATTCTAAAACTCCTTTTACCTCCTCCATGTAAAGTTCCTCGTTTTATTACTATCTAAAATAACACAATTCTAAAACAGTACAGGATATAAGCAAAAAAATAAATACGTTTTATTACTATCTAAAATAACACAATTCTAAAACCATCAACTACAATCTCTACACTTTTTATTTGTTTTATTACTATCTAAAATAACACAATTCTAAAACTAACAGTACTAAGTTGATCAATTATGGTATGTTTTATTACTATCTAAAATAACACAATTCTAAAACTTGTAAGGTCAACGTCTTTAATACAACAATGTTTTATTACTATCTAAAATAACACAATTCTAAAACATTTCTCCTTAATTTTCTTGATATTTTCTTGTTTTATTACTATCTAAAATAACACAATTCTAAAACTCGACTTTCCTCCTATACCCAGTTTTCATTGTTTTATTACTATCTAAAATAACACAATTCTAAAACTAATATTTATATTCTACTATACTTTTTTGAGTTTTATTACTATCTAAAATAACACAATTCTAAAACTCCATTCTTGAGCGGTGGTTACAAAAACAAGTTTTATTACTATCTAAAATAACACAATTCTAAAACCCTGCTTGCCTGTGTAAGTATATAAACCGAGTTTTATTACTATCTAAAATAACACAATTCTAAAACCATTTTTATCTTCATACGCATATTTTTTTGGTTTTATTACTATCTAAAATAACACAATTCTAAAACAAAAGAAATATAATTTAAGGAGGAATTTTAGTTTTATTACTATCTAAAATAACACAATTCTAAAACCTCAATTTTAGAAATTTTTTCGGTCAATGACTCCGGTGTTATTTATATAGATAGTAACATTTCATCAAAATTTTCATCAATAATATTCTTTTGCTCATATTTTAGCAATTTATTCTCTAAAACATTCTCTACCAATAATAAATTAACATTATTATATATCGAATATTTATATATTTCAAGCAATTCACATTCATTTAAGTATGTCTTTAAATTTGGAATAACCAATATTTCCGCAATTTTAAAATTTGATATTATATCTATAATAAATTCTATTTTTTCTACTATTGATATATAACAACTAGTATCTATTTTCACATTAAAAATTTTTAATAAATCTTGTACATCAATATCACTATTCATATTAAATTCAAATGGAATTTCATTTATTTCATCTATCAAATACTTTCTTAACGACAAAATAATTTTATTTATTTCATCATCTTGACGATTTTTTATATTTTGCTCAATTACAGCATATATTTTATTAAGAATTTTCTTTGAATTGAAATCAATATTAAATAAATCTGTCAATAAAAAAATATTCTTTCCTATTTCTTGCCTTTTTGAGTCATTCATTAAAACAATTCTATTGTCTTCTTCACCTTCTCCATTACATTGCTCATTAATATAACCAATAAAATTAGCAAACAATTTTTTATCATATATCTCCAAAACATTAATTTTTTCACTTTTAAATATTATTTTATTTTCAAATCCTATAATAGACATTATCATAATATCACCAATCTTTCAACATCATCTAGTTCATTGTTATTTTTCTCTCCGAACAATATATTCCATAGAATTAAATTGTTTTTCAGTAATTATTAACATTTGAACTATTCCTTTTTGTGGTTTATTTTTACTTATTTTATCTTTTATAGAATTTGTAATAGAATTATTTAAAACTAATTTGGCATATACTGATTCTTGCATCATTATAAATCCTTCTTTTATTAAAAATTTTCTAAATTGTGAATAATTTTTTCTATCTTTTGCCGTTTCTGTTGGTAAATCAAAAAATACTAATATTCTCATAAATCTATATCTCATAGTTTAAAACTTTACTTTCCTTATTTTCTAACATATTAAATACACTCTGTATATATATTGGTATTGCATTTGCCACATATTGCTCTTTTTCACTTATATAAATTGTCTCGTTAAGTACATCTATCAATTTGTATTTTTGTTTCTTATCAAATTCATTATCTACATTATTATACACTATTTCATCTATCAAAGGTCTAAATGTTTCCATTAAGTCACAAGTTAAATTAAATTGATTATATTCATTTTTATGATTCAATCCAATTTGAGTTATATAACCTTTACTTACAATTTCTTTATTAAATGTTGATAATAATATTGAATATCCATAATCAAGACTTACATTTATATTATCATCTATTCCTCGTATAAAACCTTTTCCAAATAACAAATTAAAATATACTTTAGCAGCATGTCCTTCTCTATTTGTTTTATCACCAATTTCTACTTCGTTTTCAAATTCAAGTAATTTTGTATATTCTACAATGTTCAACTTTTTTAATAACATTGCTTGATTATGGATTTTGTATTTTACTATCTGTTGCCATACTTCATCTTTTCTTTTTTCATCCCACTTTATTTGATTTTGCACTTTTTTACTTGTATTAAATGAACTATAGTAGGGCATAATTTCGCCTGACGGATTGTGCATTTCGTCGCAAAAAATCAATTTAATCTTGTTATTTATTAACTCATTTATTAAATATGATGTTATTGATACCATACCATTTTCTATTAAAATAATATTTATCTCTGAAAGATGTATCATTTGTAACTTATCACTTCTTATAACTAGATAATCATTTTTATAACTTAACTTACAATTTTTATTTACTACAATTGTTCTCCATCCCATTTATTCTATACCTTCTTTCGTACATTCCTGTTACAGATTTATCTATAAATATCATTTTCTTTAATACATCTGTCTTAAAACTTTTTTCATTTTTTCTTCCAAGAGCCATTGATAATCCTAAAATTTTAAAATTTCCAGTTCCAATATTCATTATTTTAATTATTTCATTAATTATTATAGTTTTCTCTTGAATACTTAATTCTTGAAATTTTTGTTTAATGTCAATAGAATTTAATTTTAAATAACATCCATAATAGCTTTTATACTCTGTTTCTAACTTTTCTAATAGGTAATTATAAATTTCCAACATTTTATTTTCAATTTCTTCTTTTTCTTTGTCTGTAAGTTCCTTTTCTCTATTCATATTATATACTAATCTAGCTATTTGAGGTTCAATAACTAATTGTTTATTTGTTCTAACTTCACTATCACTTAAAAATACCATTGGTTCATTATTTTCATCTAAATATTCCTGATATTTTAAAATCTTATCTTTTATAATCTTTATATCTGTAGCATCTTTTAAAACATTTTCAACATATTTTTGTAATGTAATCTTTTTATTTTTTATATCATATGCAATCTTAATAGGAATTCCTATTAGTTCTGTTTGTAGTCTATATTTTTTATCCAAATAACTGCAAATTATAAAATATGCTTTCTTTTCACTTGAATATCCGCCATATTTTTCCACATTCATATTCTCTTTTAATGGTATAACTGCTTTTACTTTAGAATCATTTGGTCCATATAATGTTTGATTATAAAAAGCTCCTGTTTGTTCTTCTAGTTTTCTTGTAATAAAACAATCTTTATAGTTAAATACCCTTTTTATCATATTATAATCCATATTATTAGATATCATTTTCATAATGATCCAGGTTTTATTTTTATTATCTTCACTATCTTTTATATATTTTTTCACATATTCTGTATATTTATATTCATCTTTATATTTTAATTTTGTATCAATTGTATTTCCTACTATACTTATAATAAATGCATCTTGTGCATGATGATAATCATTAACATTTCTATTTTTGTACATTTCAAATTCTTTTCTAAAACTACTTGTTAATTCTGCTCTTATTGCAAAAATATTAGTATTAGGATATTGTTTTGTTAACAAGTTTGTTATATTCTTTATACTTTGTCTTGTTTCAACAAGTTGTCTTGAAATAAATTTTACTTTATCACTATCTGACTCAAATAATTTTCTTCTTATTAAATTATAGTATTTTTTATCATCTATTAATCCACTTTTATGTAATTGTTTCCACCACATTTCTTGTCTATTAATTATTTTATCATCTAATAATAAACTTCCGCTTTTTCTTTGATTTTCTTCTTTTTTTACTAATACTTTATTTGATAAACTATCATCTTTAATATAATTTTGTGGCAAAATATGGTCAACTTCATATAAATACAAAGTATCTATATTTAAAGGTTCTGAACTATACATACATCTTCCATTTTGAGTAAAATACAAATATAATCGTTCAGTGAATTCTTTATCACTCTGTTTAGATTTTAGTTCTTTATAAACTTTAGGGTTATAATCCTTTAATTGCTTTATTTCTTCCGCATATTTATCATATATATTAAGCAATTTCTTTGCTCTATTATCATTTTTCTTTCCTTTTTCCTGTTCTTCTCTAGCAAATTCTACATAAATATTCTTTGGTTCTCTCTTCATTACTTGTGCTATTTCTTTAACAACTTTTAAACATTGCCATATAGCTCTTTTATTTGATGGTGATGTTTGAATCTCTTTTATTGTTTCATATGTTATTTTTTCATTTGTTCCATTTACTATTCTTTCTATCTGCTTATTAAAACCATATTTATCATTGTTTATAATTTGCATAAAGTTTTCTTTAGTTGTATACAATTTTTCCATTATACTTTTATTATCATCATAAGATTTTAAATCTACCAAAAGTTCTTTTGATAGCCTTGACCATCCACTATAATTCTTCTTAGCTAATTGATTTATCATTTTTTCATCTAGACCATATTTACTTTTTATTTTACTTTTTAAAATCTTTTTATCTTCAAAAATCGTAATCCATTCTATTATCTTTTCTATCATTTCTATATTGTCTTCATCTATTTTTCCAAATAAATTTTTCATATCAATAAATGATGACATATTAGACATAAATTTATAATCATCAACAATTCCTGTTATTGTATCTATTTCACTATAAACTTGATAGTCTAAAAGTAATTGCTTTAAATCATTTATTTTTACAATTTTCTTTATTTTAAATAATTTTTCAATAATTAATTGTTTTTCTTTTGAAGTTAATTTATGATTGTTTATTCTTATATTTGCTAATTCATTTAATACACAAAACTCGGAATATAAAATAGATTGTTTAGGAATCACATCTTTATTTAGCAAATATGTACATTTATTAGTCATTCTTCTTATAAACATTTCAGCTGTTTGATCTATATCAACAACTTTTTCAAATGTCCAAGGTAATATTTTTTCATTAGATTTTCTAATTATCCATGCAAATCTACTTTGATTTTCTTTTGCTAATGGTCCAACATAATATGGAATTCTAAATTTCATTAAATCTAATATATGTTGTTTATTTTCTTCTAGTGTCTTATAATATTTAGATTGATTTTCTAAAATTTCTTTTAATTCTTTATAATGTAATTGATATGGTATTACTGCATTTTCCGTTGTATTTATCTTAATTAAAAAGTTTTCATTTTCTATTTCACTTAAGACTTTTTCCACTTCATCATTATTTTCTATTTTACTAAGATCCTTTTTTATTCTTTTATATAAATCTTCTAATGAGCATTTAGAAATTTCATCATTATAAGCAACATAATTATCTTTTTCTCTATACTTAAACATTTTTTTATACTGATTACTTAAGTATTTTTTATATAATTCTTTTAATTTTCGCAAATCATTTTTATACTTATCATATTTTTTAATATAAGCTTCAGAAATATTTCTATTTCCTTGTAAAATATCTTGTAGTACAAACCAATTATACGTTTTCTGCATTGCATCATACATATATGCTTGATCCTGCAATATCTCCTTTATTTCATCTTCATTTTCAATTTCATTACTAAAAGAAATTACTCCGTTTTCAATATTAATATCAAATATTTTTGTCAAATCAAATTTATATCCCAAAATAGAACTTACTATATTATTTATTACCGCTTTATCATTTTTAGTATAGTCGAAAGCATTAAGTAGTTTTTCTTTTTTCTCAATCTTTTTTTCTTCTTTCTTCATTAAAATTTGTCTTATATCTTCTGCACTTAAAATACATTTAATTTCTAATGTATTTTCTATAAAATCGATTAAAGTATTTATAGTTTCTAAAATCTCTTTTCCATCATTTTCTAAATTACCTTCATATAAAAAATTTCCACGATATTTTATAATATGATGTATTGCAAGATATATAAGTCTTATATCAAATTTTTTATTTTCATCAATTAAACCTTGTCTTAAATGATATATAGTTGGATATTTCTTATAATATGTTATATCCGAAAAATTTAATTCTGAAAATAAGTTATATTTTTTTCCATTTATTTTTTCAAATTCTTTTTCCTCTTGGACTTTTGAAGACTCTCTTAACATCGGAAAAAAATTAGGATATTCTTTTTCAATGTCGTCTAATAATAGACTTTGTAATATATTTATTCTTTCTCTTCTTCTTTGAATTCTTCTTCGTATTCCTCTAAATTTTCTCGTCTCTGCCGATGTGTTTCCTGCTTCAAATAGACGTGCTCCCCACATATTTTTATTTTTATATTTTAGTATATTGTTTTCAAAATCAGTTACAGCCCACCCTACAGAATTTGTTCCTATATCTAATCCAATATTATATTCTTGATATTTTTTTGTTTTTTTGGCTTCCATCTCTTGATTTTTCTCCTTTTATATGTTATATTTTATTTGCTATTAATTACTATCTAAAATAGCACAATGAGTTAAAATAAGGTTATACCTTAAATACCAGTTCATACTGGTTTTCACTTAGGTGATAAAGTTCTAGTTTTCTAGAACTTTTTTATATACTCTTAGCTATTATAATTTAATAATTAATATTACATAATAATCATTTATTTTAATTATCCTACAACAAATTCTTCTATTTTTTTCCAATTTATTTTATATTATCATATCAGTAATTTCTTTACAATATTTTATTAAAAATATTTTTTATATTGCCACTAAAAAAACTTATTCAATAACTTCATTTAATAATACTCGTCCTTTAGAATCAAATTTTACTAATTGACTATTAATTGCAATTGTTTGTAATTCTATCATCTTCTGCATTACCGTCTCCACACTAATATCAAATATTTGAGCTATTTTTTCTAATCCTTTTTCTCTGTTATCTATCATTATATCTGAATATCTTTTTAACACTTCATAAAATTCTCTATGTTGATCTGTTATATCTTCGCTACTTAATAATGTATCTGTATTACTATTTTCAAATACGTCTTGTGGATTATATGTATTATCTTCAATTACATCTAGTAAATCAAAATAACCATCTGCTGTTTGTTGAATAAGACTTATTTCAAATTTATTTTTTGACAAATAATTAAACATTGCATATTTTATGCCTTTCATAAGGACATTTATTACTAAATTTTGATCATAAGATAAATTGGTTTCAATTTTTCCACCATTCTCTATTAATTTTAAGTATACTTCTTGTTTTAAGTCTTCAAAATTATTTAATCTTCCGTACATTTGAGCTATCACAATAGCCAATTTCTCAATTGCTTTATCTTTTGTTAAATATATTTTTTCAATTAATTCGTTACTTATTTGCTTTTGTTTTCCTAGATATATTTTTCCATCTGAAATATTAAATACTTTTCGAGTTAATTCTAGATTTTTCTTGTTTCCAATTATTTCTTTTATAAATGTATTTATTCCAATATTATATTCTTTACAAATATTCATTATTTCTTCTGTTGAATAATCTCTATCTCCGAATTTGCTTAAATTTTCTATATCTATTTTCAATAAATCTGCTTTTACTTTATCTTTGGGTGAAATTTTTTTAAGTTTTATCTCTTTTCCTTTTATTAATTCTCTATATTGTTTTGTTTTAAGACCTAATGATTCTTTTATTTGATAGTCTGTATATCCTTTATCTTCTTTTGCTTTTTTTACTTCTTTAAGAGTTATAATATTGTCATTTTTTGTATCTTTTACTATATCATTTCTTATATTTATTTTATCTTGATAATCAAAAATCTTATTTTTTATTCTTTTTATTTTTCCATTCAATATCTTTATATATTTTTCTGCACTTATATCAAGTATTTTCATTAATCTAATATCGTCTGTTATATATTTTCTCATTTCTTTTATGTCTTCTTTAATTAAATATTCATTCTTTATATACTGTTTTAATATTTTTCGTTCTTCTGGCTTATATCTAATTCTATTATTATTTATGTTTGTACAAAGTCTACATATAAAATAACATTTTTCGCCTTTTCTTAATTTAACATATGTATTTTTGGGGATTCCTAAACATTTTTTTAGTTCTTGTATAGTTATTCTTGTGTTTTCTAGTATTTGATATATTGTTTCAGATGTTACTTTTTCTTCATCTTTTATCCTATAGTTTTGAATAATGTTTTCTAATACATACGATTTTCCATCCATTTTATTTTCCATTCCTTTCTTGCTTATCTAAAAGCCACACATTATAAAGAAAGATTTTATTTCAAACTATTTTCTTCTTTAAAAATCAAAAAGATACCTTTAGTTTTGTCTAAAAGTATCTCTTTTGATTTTCTTTTGGAATTTTTTTCTTTTAATTTAATTGCATTTTTATCTTATACTATTTATGTATAGTAGTCAATCATTGCTTTGTTTATTTAATTTTTATGCTTTTTGTGTATATTTTTTGTATTTATCGTATTGTTGTTAGCCAATTTATTTTTTTATATTATTATTCCATTTGTATGATCTATTTCATGTTGGATTATTTCTGCAATAAATCCATTATATTTTCCGTGTTGTTTATTGAAATTTATGTCCATATATTCTACTTCAATTTCTTTATATCTTTTGCATTTTCTTTCTCCGATTAATGATAGACATCCTTCTTCTGTTTGATATTCTTCTTTTTTATTTGTTATACTTGGATTTATCATTATAAAGTCGTATATTCCTCCTGATATACAAATTATTGCTTTATTATATCCTATCATGTTTGCTGCTAGTCCTACACATCTGTCTTTGTTTGCTTTTAATGTGTCTAGTAGGTCTTGTGCTATGTATTTGTCTTTTTCTGTTGCTTTTTCTGATTTTTGAGATAGAAACATTATGTCTTTTACTATGTTTTTTACCATGTTATTTTGATCCTTTCTTGCTATTGGGGTTTGGAATTAATTTGACTAAGATTCACGCGCTCTCTTGTATTCCTGAAATTCTTTATTAATATTTTTTATGTTCTTTTTTCATTTTTAGTTTTTTTATTTAATATTTTATCTAGTTCTATTTCTGCTTTTTTTACGAAATAGTTATCTGTATAAATTGGTATTCCTATTTCATTTACTTTTTGAATTAATTTTTCTATAGTATTTATCTCCTCTGTTTCCTCTATTTCTATTAACTTGTCACCATTATTTATATTTTTAATTGCTAATTCAAATCCGTCTTTTTCATATATTATATCCTCTTCTTTTATATTCATAATTTCTTCATATCCTATTGCTTTTAATAACTTTTTTGCGTCTTCTATATCTAAAATGTTACAGTTAATGGATTCTTGATTTAATATATTTCCCTTTTCATCAATGTTTTTTATTTTATATGTTATTAGTTTTGTTCTTTTATTTGAAGTTTTTCCTATAATATCTCTTACTAATACTGCTTTCGATAAAATGTTTCTTGTACTTAGTTTGTCTAGTTCTATTTCTTTTGGTATGAAATATGTGTCGTCCATTGAGAATTGTCTTATTTTTTTGAATCCTTTTTCTTCTATTATTTTATAGAATTCGCTCAATTGACATTTTATTTTTATTGTTATTTCATTACTTGTTTTTTGGTTCATAGTTTTTCTCCTATTTTTTTCTTTTTATTATAACACTTTTGGTGATAATTGGGAATAGTTTTTTGAACTGATTTGTTTGTTGATTAAGCTTGATTTGTTATTTGTTTGAATAGAATTTAAGAATGTCGGCCTTCGGGTTATGAGGGTTACATAACATATTCTATGATGTATATTGAATTATATTGTATGCTAGTGATATTAGGCATTTGGTAGTTTTTTGTTTAGTGAACAATTGTGCTAAAATTGGGGTGATTTTGAAAATTTGATCCCCAATTTCTCCCCAAGTGTTACTAAACATATTTTTGTATTTTTATGGTTTTAATTGCAAAATTTTTATTGCAATTGAATTGATATTTTTAAGGAGGAAATTTTTATGGAATTTAATAAAGATAAAATTAAAGATTTAATGAATGAGTGGATAATTTTTAGAGATGATGAACTTTGTAAATTAACTAAAGAAGATATGAAACATTCTCTAGATTTTGATACTTTTTATAATTTAGTTTTAAAAAATGTTTCTAAAAATAGTGAGAAATTTATGATTAAAAATTTGGACAAGTTTTATGAGCAAATTATGGATTTTGCTGGTTATTATAATGATAAATATTATAGGGCTGGTTTTGGTGATTGCTTGAATTTAGTTATTATGAGTCTTGGAGGTAATGGTATTGAAACTAAATAGATATGGTAAATTAGCTAAAAGGTATTTAGAAGAATATAAACCTTTTAAATTTCAACAACTTACTATGGATGGAACTATTATGGATTATTTGTTAGAATTTGAGCATCATTTAAATGGTTATGCTAATTTGATTGAAATTGAACTTAAGCAAAAATATTCTATGCCTGATGATAGGGATAGTTTTATGGAACAAGTTAAGTATTTGAATATGATTCAGGAGATAGTGGATGAGTTTGTGAAAGAGGAGGTTAAGTTGGTATAGAATGAAAGTATGAAACTTAATTTTAGAAATAAGTTTTATACTATTATTAATTCAAAATATTAAAAAGAGCAAAACAAGTGTGCTTTGCAATCTGTAAATTCACACTTGTTTTATATTTTTAGCCAACTAACATTTTCAGTTTTATTCTTTAATTCTAATTCATGTATCTTACTAACTATTGTTTTTATATTATATGAATTTTCTTTGTTCATATACATTTTTTGCTCAATTTCTTCTATTATATAATTTATAAATCCAATATTTTTGTATTTTTCATTATTATTATCTGCAATTAGTCTATTTAAACTACTAACAATCTCTATTGATTTTTCCTTATTTACCGAAGCTATATTTATTAGTGCTTTTCTTACATTATTATAAATACCATTATATTTTTTATCCTTAAAATTATTTCTAAAAGTAATTTTTAGTAATTCTAATAGATATTTAGTTAAACTATCATCATTTATTTTTGCAAGAGCTTCATTTATATCTTCATATGAATTTTTATCAACATAAGCCATATTGTTTTTATTACTCCAATTCAAATAATAATTCAATCCATACTCTTTTTCAGATAATATTAGATACTTAGCATAAAACATTTTCTTAGATGTTTTCTTACAACTTTTTAATTTTTCTGTTAGCCATTCTTCCAAAATATCTTTATCTATTTCAATTATTTTAGGTAATATGTGATTTTGGTATTCCTCTTCTAAACTATAAAAATATTTTTTTATACATTCTTTTATTCCATCAAATTTTATGAGGTATTTAAATGCATTATCTCTTTCGTCATAAGGTAATTTTTTATTTATAAAATATTTTGAGATATCTTTTTTACAGTCATCAATATTATTTTCTATACAATATTCAATATGATTTTCGAATACATCCATATGTATTGATTGTTTACGAATATTATTTATTATCCTTTTTCTTACTAATATTGGATCTATTTCTCGTACTATATAATTTATTCCAACTTTTTTTCCATTTATATAATATTCAAATTCTAACATATTTAATAATACATTCGTAGGATATTCAAAATTAAATTTTTGTTTATAGTACCATAAATAAATACATATGCTATTTGTAGTCCAGCTTCTATTTGAATTATTATATTTTGTATATTTAATAGCATTTTCAAAGTCTGCTAATTCTAAATATTTATTACATAATTCTTTAATTTTTTCTTTTTGCAATTCTGATAATTCTAAGTTATTTTCTTTATCTGAAAGCATTTGATATGTATGTGCAAATATAAACCAGTCCCAATTCCATTTTTCAAAACTTTTCAAATTTATAACTTTATCTTCACTAAATTGTGAACATATAAAAAAATATAACTCATAATATTTTTCATCTGCTTCATAAATATCATATAATTCATGTAAGTCTTTAATACTAATTTCATCTTTATTTAGTGATTTTAAAAATCCTTTAAAATATTCTAAAAACTCATTCTTATCAAACATTTTATCTATAAATATTTTTTTACTTTTTTCTCTTATTAATTTAGAATCGATTTTTTTCTTCGGAATATATTCAAATATTTCTTTCCCTGTTTTTATTTTATATTCATTTTTTAATTCTTTATAAAACTTTAATTCTTTACTACAAAATCTTAAAATATCCTCAGCAATTTGATTATCATATTTTCCGTTTTTGTATTCTTTATAGAAATATTCCATGCACTCATCATCTATTATATATTCATACTCTCTTAATCTCTTTTTGTTATTCGAATTTAAGTATTCTTTAAAAAAATCCAATAATAGTTTATTATTTTTTAACCTGTTTATAAATTCTTTAATTATTTTATAATCATATTGTTGTTCACAGATCAGATATAGTTTTATAAGAATATTTATAGCACTTGAATCAGTATATATTTTTATTATTGAATCGAAAATATTATTAATAATATCTTTGTTAATTTCTGTGTCTCTAATTTTTTCATTGCTAAAAAATTTCAGTACTTTATTTATACTATTTTTTGTTTTCAACTCTTTAAAACAATTGGTAAACTCCATATATTCATCAAAGCTATATGGTTCATCATCTTCATCGTCCCAATTGTATGCTCTCAGTCCTCCGGCTATGTATTTATACCTCTCAAGTATTATATCAATATCTTGACTTACTAGATTTCTCTTTTTTATAAAATAATAGTATGCCCTCCTTAATTCACTATTTTCATTCTTTTTATTTATATTAATAATATCTTTAAATTCTCTTCTACTACACAAATTAAAATCTGCCAAAGTTTTAATTGCCATCGATTTGCTATAATTTACATAGTCATTTGATTTGCATACGTGTAACAATGTTTCCATTACATTTCTGCCGTGTCCAAATAAACCTTCAGCAGTTTGCAATAATTTTAGTGCATTTACTGTAATTGTATAATGGTTATTTTTAGATATCTTTTCTAGTAAATATAGTATATCTTCTCCATCAGAAATTAAATTGAATTTTTCACTTATATTATAATCAATCCATATCTTTTTATTTTCATATTTTTCAAATATTTTTCTAAATATTTTCTTTCTAAATTCTAAATCAAATTTATTGTTTTCTATATAGAGAACAAATTCAGGCATTCTTTCTATAATATAATCTAATAAATCATCTCTGCCAAAACTTATTAAAAAAATAAGTGTATTTACCCATGATGTTTTTATTTTATCATGATAAGTAATAATTTCTTCAATATCCTTTATAGAATATTTTTTTATACTTTGCGCTGCTAAATATTCTCCAAAATTTTTATGTATAAATCCCCAATGTTCTTTATCTTGTTTTTTCCAGATAGATGTATATTCGATTATTTTTCTTTCCTTCACATCGCTTATTAGCTCTTTATATTCTTCTTCTGTAAGATAGTTTCTTTCTAAAAATTCCATAGTTATAGCAACTATTCCGAGTAAATGTTTAACATTTTTTTCAAAATCATCTAAATCATTAGCATTTTTAAATTTATTTTTGTCAACTTCAAGACTTCTATTAATTATATTATCAAAAATCGTCGTTTTATTTGGTAGTTTATTTTCGGAATTATATATTTCTATAATTTTTATTAAAAAGAATGGATTATATACTAAATGACTTAATTCACATTTTCCAATTTCTTTCCAAAAAATTTTTTCATCTATTCCATTTCTTTGTAATAATTCATTTATATTCTCTTTTTTTATACATTCAAGAATATACTCATTAAACCCTTCTATTGTTCCATTTTGATTTTTATTTTTAAGATTATAAAAATTATTTCTGGACGTTAGAATAATCTTTACATTTTTATAATTATTACAAAATGCTTCCAAATTTATTACAAACATTCTTCTATATTCGATAGCTATTTCATCAAACCCATCTAATACAAATATTAGATTATCTATACATACTTCTTTGTATTCTTTAGGTATAAGTTCTTCTAACTTTTCTCCATGATATACACTTAGTTTGTTATAGAAAGCAAAATTTTCTTTTTTTTCGTTTAATATATTTGTTATATACTTACATTCTTCAGTTTTTCCATTTCCAGCATCACTTAATAATATTATTTTATTTTCATTTTTCAATATTTTTTCTACTTCATTCTCATAATATATAGTTTCATTTTCTATTCTCTTTATATATCTCTTTATTCTCGTATTTTCATCTAACGTGAAATGTTGTTTATTTATCTTTGATATGTCAATATATTTTTCCGAAAATTCTGGATTAAAAAATAAATTAAATTGATAACTTAGTTCTTGGTCTAACAACATTTTTTCAAAATTGCTTTTCATTCTCCATTCAATCTTAATAAAAAGTTTATTAGCAAACTCTTCTATTTCTTCTAAATATTTAGGTTTACTTTGAGTTTTTATTCTACTTTGAGAAAATTCTTTATTACAATAAAAAATGATTTTTGAAATACCCTGATATTTTTCCTTGGTTGTCTTTATTGATAATTTCAGTTCTTCTTTCTTGTCTGATAAATTAACTGTATCATCATAATATTTTGCTTGAAATCCTATAATTTCGCCATTATAATTAATAGGATCAGTTTCAATTCCTGCTTGATTAAAATATCTATGTATTCCGTACTTTTGATCAAATTCATAGCAAAACAGACAATATGATAAAGCTTCAAATGCCTTATTTAAATTTGGGGAATTTTTATATTTAAAGTTTTCCCAGTTCAATGTATTATAATTAAGCATACTTTCATCTCCTATATAAATTATAGTTTTATTATACTACATTTTCCTTATTTTTTAAATATAAAAACATATTCATGAGCTAATAAATAAAAATCCATATTCTTATTTTTCCAATAATCTGTCATCTTGCAATTGTGTTGTTCTTTTATAATTATTTCTTTTAATGTGAAACCCGTTTGAATAAAAATATTCATGATATAAAAACCTAATGGAATAACATTTTTATTTTTTCTAATATCACCTATTAAAATTGAACAAATTTTATCTTTTTTTAAGATTCTAAAACATTCTTTTGAAAATAAACTCATTTGATTTAAAAATTCTTGTAGATTTAATCTTGATATATCTTCTTTTATATCTTTACTATATTTTATTATATCTGCATATGGTGGATGTGCAAATATAAAATCAATTTTTTCATTTGGAATAATACTTTGTAAATTAGTAGAATCGCCTTTTATTAGCTTTGGTTCATAACTAGTAGTATATTCAAAATTTATTCTGCTTTGTGCTAATTTTAACGCCTCTACATTTACATCAATTCCTATTCCTTTTCTGTTTAATAATTTGCATTCTATCATTGATGTACCACTTCCACAAAAAGGATCTAATACAATATCATTTTCTTTGGTATATTTTAATATTAAATTTCTTGGTACTTGTGGTGGGCAATTTCCTCTATAATCTCCTCTATGTGTTGCCCACTTTCCTCTTTCTTCAAAACTCCATATTGTTGTTTTTTCTAATTTGAATTCTTTTGGGTTATATATCAATAAACATTCCTCCTTAATTATAAAGAGCAACTTTAATAAAAAGTTGCCCCCAAAAAACTTTTATAGTATCTTTTATTTAAAATATGTTTTTATAACTTCTTCTAACATTCCGTTCTTAGCAAGATAAAAATTCATAAGATAATTCATATTTCTAAATCCTTTTTGTAATTGATTCTTTGATTTATTATCCCAGCATAAGCCGTCTGTTAATAGTACAAATCCCATATTTAATTTATCTAAATCATGTTGTCTGTTAATATAGCTATCAATTATCTCTTCAGGTTTTGAACCTCCTCCAAAGAAATAATCCACTTCTATATTTAAAGCTTTATTGTTTTTTATTAATATGAAATCTGCTTTTCTATTTGCAATATCTTCAGATATACTAAAACCATAATCTTTTAATTTTTTAAATTGTTTTTGTGATAACATTGTTACATTATATTTTTCACAAATTTTCTTTATTACTGGCTCGCAAGCATCTTCAAATGCAGTTCCACCTCTATTTTTTCTTCCATTAGAATCTAATCCAACTAATACTCCTATAACATAGTCTGTTAAACTTTTTTCTGCTAAATTTTCACATAAATCTTTTAATCCAATTCTTTCAAAAAAATAATAATAATTTTCTATTTCTTCTTTAGATAATCCTTGTTTTAATTTATCCACTTCAAATGAAAATTTCAAATTTTCGTCATTTCCAATTTCATCACCAACAACTGCTAATAGATTTTTTCCATTCCATACTTCAGTTCTTTCATTTTTTGAAAGTGCAAATAATAATGGAAAAGTTGCAATAACAGTTGGTACTTTTTCTACTAGTTTGTAAAATTTATCTTTAATATTATCTGCTTTTATTAATACATTCATTGCATTTAATTCTATTTCAAATTCTTTATATGCTTTTGCATTTTCCCAATTCACATAGAAGTCAAATCCTCTGTTAGTCTCTAATAAATTATTTACAAATATTTCTGACAACTTATCATAATTCATTTCTAAATACATTATTGTTCCTCCTCTATTTCTTTGTATCTTCTTTTTGATAGTTCTATATATTCTTTTTCATTATCTATTCCTATGTATCTTCTATTTAACCTTACTGCTGATATTCCTGTTGTACAACTTCCACAAAATGGATCTAAAATCAAATCATTTTCTTTGGTTGAAGCTAATATTATCTTATCCAATATCTCTAATGGCTTTTGTGTAGGATGCTTACCACATTTCTTTTCAGATGGTTTTGTTAATGAAGTTGTCCAAACATCTTTCATCTGTTTATTATTATTTAATTCTTTCATAATATTATAATTAAATGTATATTTAACTTTTTTTAAATCTTTTCTTGCCCAAAGAATAGTTTCAGTCGAATGTGTAAATGTTTTACAAGATAAATTTGGTGGAGGATTTGTTTTTTGCCAAGTTATATTATTTATTATTTTAAATCCTTCTTCCTCAAGTGCCATGCCTATTGAATAAATATTATGCAATGTTCCACTAATCCATATTGTTCCATTATCCTTTAAAACTCTATAACATTCTTTAATCCACTTTTTATTAAATTTGTGTTTCTCTTTAATCGATAATGTTCTATCCCATTCTCCTTTATTAACACTTACCATTTTACCACCACTACACGTTATACCATCATTGGATAAAAAATATGGTGGATCTGCAAATATCATATCTACACTTTTATCTTCAAATTTTTTAATTGCCTTAAATATATCATTATAGATTAATTTGAAATTATCGGTTTCAAAATAGTATTTCCCGCTATACATTCTATTTCTCCATAACAAGAACTATCTGATTCATAATTTGTTATTAGGAGTTCAGATATTTCTCCTCTTCCATTTGAATTAGCATTTATCATTCTTTTTGCATAGACTTCATTAATGTTAAATCCTTTATAGATATTTTCAAAAAAGCAATCTTCTTTGTTGGTATTTTTAGGATTGGAGTTACTAAGCATAACTTTAACATTGTTATTATTTAATTCTTTATAATATAAAGCTAATTCTTTTTGATTTTCATCATCAAAATCTTCTTTAGTGTATGATGTAAATCCTGATGTAATATTCAAAGGTCTATATGGTGGGTCAAAATATACAAAAGTATTTTTCTTTATATATTTCTGACTTGCCTTATAATCTCCATATTCAAAATTCACATTTTTTATCAATTCAGATAATGCTCTTAAATTTTCTTCATCACATATGGTTGGATTTTTATAGTTTCCCATAGGGACATTAAAATCTCCATTTTTATTTACCCTATATAGTCCATTGAAGCATGTCCTATTTAGAAAAATAAATTCTATTGCTTTTTGTAATGACATTTCATCTTTAGTAATTCTATAAGAGTTGTATTGTTTTCTTATATTATAAAAATACTTTTTTCTATCATCTTTTTCTAAATTTAAATATTCTTTTTCTAATAATTTTAAATTAGTTATTAATTCTTCAACATTATTTTTTATTACATTATACGAATTAATTAAATCTATATTTATATCAAATGCATAAGCCTCTTTTACATCATAATTTTGCAATATATCTATTAAAACAGCTCCACCACCTACAAATGGTTCTATGTAACATTCTATTTTTCCATTTTTTAATTCTAATGGATAATAATTATTTAACTGATTTAACAGACTTCCTTTGCCTCCTGCCCATTTTACAAATGGTTTTATCCTGTTTTGCATATTTTCACCTCTTATGTTTTGTATTTTATCATATTGGCTGTCTTTTTACAATGAAATAGTTTTTATTTATTAATATTTTATTTTTATACAAATTTTATTTTTAATAATTCCTTATTTATTGATTCTAAATTTTCGATTATCTCTACAAAATCATTATCCATCACTGCATTACAATTAAGATCTATTTTCTTCTCTTTACTGTTAATATTTATATAATTTTCAAATATATTCACTATGTTCGGATGAATGTATTCACTATTGTTTTTATATATAATTATATACATTGAACTATAAAATTTAGTTTTATAGTATTTGTCTAATTTTTTACATAATTCTAAAATATTCATATCATTCCATTTAAAAAATTTCTTTGGTTTATAATTTTTTATAAATTCTAGCTTTTTCTGTTTCATATTCTCTATTTCTTCTTTATTAATCATACTTATTAATTTTGAAATTTCATTATCTTCACTAATATAACTTAATCTGTTAAAAACATTATAATCGAAAAATCTCTTATATAGTTTATTAGGATTAATTTCGCAATACATTATAGTAATAAAGTTCTCAAATACTGTTCTCAAGATAATATTAGCGTCTTCAAAAAATCCAGCCAAATCTAGTTTATATATTGCTTTTATAGATTTATCATATTTACAAAGTAATCCAAGCCTAATATATGAATGCAATTGTAATTTTTGTCCTTTATATGTATCCGTAATTTTAAATTGCAAATTATTAAGAATTTCTTTGTAACGTATATCTTTTGATTTCATTTTACTATCCATAACTACTCCTTGTATATGTTACACATTATATATCATATATTTTTCCTATTATCAAATAAAGGGTTTGGGACATTCCCAACTATCAAGAACCCTTTGTATACACAAAGGGGAATCTTGCTAAAAACATTTCTCTTATTTTAGTTCTTTTTGCTCCAAAACAATATAAAAAGAAAAGTGACATTTTTATCTGCCACTAATCATTTCACATCTAAAGTAATTTAGCTTATACTCTAGTTATCTCAACTATTTCAGAGTGATTCCCTAATTAGGGAATCGCTCATTCTATGGTCATCGTCCTTAATTTCAATACCACCACACATTTCATATAATCTTGAAATTATTGAATCTACAATACTATAATTTTTATTTATACATAATCTTTCTCTTAATTGATTTCTGTTATAGTTTGTAGTTATAACAATCGGCAAATAATTATTATATCTATTATTCACTATCAAAAATAATTTTTCTAATACCCATTCTGTCGGCTTTTCTTTTCCTAAATCATCAATTACCAAAAGATCAACACTAGAATATAAATTCAAATAATCTTTATTAGAAACTTCTGAATCGCTATATGAATCTCTAATAAAATCTAACAATTGTATTAAAGTTCCAAATATTACTGATTTTCCGTTCTTAATAATTTCATTTGCAATACATGATGCTAAATAAGTTTTACCCACACCATAAGCTCCTGTTACAAAAAGTCCTTTATTTGTTGTTTCTTTTATCAATTTATCTACATATTTTTTAGCATTTTCATACGCATTTTTATTCTTATTTGTTATTTTATAATTTTCAAATGTGCTATTTAATTGACGTTTTCCTAAATTATTATTTTTAAATAATTTTTTTATTTTACTTAAATTGATTTTTCTTATTTTGTCTTTTTCAATACATTCATCATATTGTTGCCAAATTTTACTAGCTTCATTACAAGTACATCTTTCGTATGCAGTTGCTATATCTTTATAAACAATATTGACATATAGTGCAGTATAATCATTTATATGTAATAAATTTCCACAGAATTTGCACTGTTTGTGCATTTTATTATCAGTATCTAAAACTATGTCAGAAATCAATTGTTTTGAATCCACTACCATTTTCACCTGCCTTTATATCATCTTCTAATCTATTATTTTCTATTTTATTCTCTTCTGTTATATTCTCTTCTTCTACGTTACTTGACGTTTGCGTAACGTTACTTTCTTCTTTTTTCTTATCTCTAAATCTTTTTTGTCTTGCTCTATTTTGTTCTAAAATTTTCTCATATTTATCAATACTTTGATACTTATACCAGTTTTTAATTATATATGTATTTTCCTGATATATTAGCATTTCTAAATGGATTAATTTGTTCAATATATTTTCCATTTTTGCATCTGTTTTGTGAATGATTGTTGCAAGTTCATGCACTGTCATCGGATTATTTTCTGAAATCATTAACTTTCCTTCTTGCATACATTGTCCTGCTATTGTTAATAATTGAATCCATACTCTAAAAAATGTGTCCCCATAACGTTCTTTGAGTAATATTTTGATTTTTGGATTTGCAAATATATCTGTAAACACTTTAATCCATTGCATGTTTTCCCTCCTTTACTTCTTTAATGATTCTTGTTCTTTATTATTCAAGTATTCATCTAGTGCTTGTACTCTAAATAATACTCTTCCACCAACTCTTGCACATGGTATTTGTTTTCTTCTTACTAATTGGTTTACTAACCAATATGATATTCCTAAATACTCTGCTGTTTCTTTCATTGTTAGTGTTTTTCGTTCTACCTTTGGTAATTCTGGCATATAATCACCTCTCTTTTTCTTAAATTCTTTATGCAAGAACATGTATAAATATTAAATTTTATATATTCTTGCATTTACATTTGTATAATTTAGTTAACTAATTATTATTTATTATTTTAGATGTTTTATTTGTTCTAAGAAACCGTACAGATAATAATTCTAAAATTTATTTCTATTGTATGGCTATTTCTTTATTTTTTTAAATTTATAAAAAAATTTATGATTTTTGGTATATTTTCCAATATTATTTCGCCTATGTATGTAGAAGGATTAAATCTTAAAAAATTTTTGTAGTTTTGCTAAGATTTTTCAGTATTGCTTTGCCTATTTGTATATAGGAATATTAAAATTTAAAAATTCTTTATAAATTTTGTGAGATTTTTTAATTTTTTTTCGCCTATTATATGTGAAGGCATAAAAATTAATTTTTTTAAATTTTTTGATAGGTTTTTCCATTTTTCTTCGCCTATTATGTATGAAAGCATAAAAAATTAATTTTTAAAAAGTTTTTGGGAATTTTAATACTTTCATTTCGCCTTTTATACATAGAAAGGTTATAAATTTAATACAAGTTCAAGGAGGAAAATTATGAATTATGAATTAGAAATAGCATTTGACTTCAAAAATTCAAAAGAGTATTTTGTAAGATACGAACCAATAGAACTAACAGACTCAGAGAAAATACCAGAAAAACTAAAGAATAAAAAATTATATGTTTTTGAAAAAGTTAAACCTAAAGCAAAAAATATCGGAACATTTCTGCTTGAATTTCTAAATTTAGATTTTACAAATGCTTTACATTTGAACTATTTTTTAGTACATTATTTTATTGTTAATTTTATTGCTAGTAAAAAGAATTATCTAAATTTTGAATATTATAAAAGTATTAATTTAACATCTGAAATTATGGATAATCCAAAAATAATATTAACAGAAGATGAATTTATAGATTATGCTGAAGGAACGAAATTACTTTATTTTAGTTTTATTGACTCTGCTCAATTTGTTTTTAGGAATATCGCAGAAAAAATATATTTCAAGACATTATTTGAATCATCTACTGAAGAAGATTCAGATTATGAAAGTCTAAAGATTTTGAAAGATAATGAAACATATGAATCAATTTTAGATAATATATCTGAAAATTTTAAAGATATAAAAATGAACTTTGACTTAGATTCTTTCTTTTTAGGTTCTAATAATAATAAGTCAAAAGATAATATTAGGTATTACTATTCTTCTAATGACTTTACTTGTCTTTTGTTTATTTGTATGAAGGAATTTATGAATTATAAAAATAGTTTTAGGATTATAAAATGTAAAAATTGTAATCACTATTTTATTCCTAAAACTGCACATAAAACATTGTATTGTGATAATATTTTTAAAGGTGGTCTAACTTGTAAGGAATTTGCTGATAAGGTTTCTTCTAATAGAACATATGCTAATGATCCTATTTGTAAAAAGTATAGGAATAGATATAAAAATTTGAGTAAACAAGCTTCTATTAGTAATAATCCTGAGGTATTAGCTCTTTATGAAAGATATAAAGTTGATGGTGCTGTGATGCTTGATAAATATAAACATGATGAAATTAGTGGTAGTGATTTTGAAAAATGGATTGATGGGATGAAAATAAGAAAGTAAGAAAATGAATAGAGTTTAAAGTGCAATTTTTGCACTTTAAACTTGTGTGAATTGCACTTTATTATCCCATATCCAACTCGTAACCCATATCTAACTTTTATATTTCTTATAATTTCATTTGTTCTAAATTTACTAATTCATTTTTCCTAAAAGTCATCTTTAATAAGCATGGAGAATTTATAGCCAACTCATTTTCCTTGTATTTAAGATTTAATCTTTCGTTTACTTTGCAAAAACTTAACAAATAGAATTTTATTGTTCCACCATGACTTATAACAGCTATTCTCTTTCCTTTATATTTCTCAAGTATTTCATTAAAAAAATCATTCATCCTTTTATTAGTATCATTTGCACTTTCACCATCGCGAGTTTTAAATTCTGGAAAGGCTAATTGTTCACGAGATGGATCTCTGGTTTCTTTATTATTCATAAATTTTGCTAAATCATCCATATTTCCAAGTTTTCTTTCACTCAATCTTTTATCTATGTTATATTGTAAATTGTTCTTATATGCTATATATTTTGCAGTAGCTTTTGCTCTTGTATAGTTGCTTGTCCAAATAACATCAAGATTTTGTAATTCTGTATTTTCGCTTAATTTCTTAGATTGTTCTTCTCCTTTTATAGACAATATTTCTTTTTCATTAATCATTTGAGAATTTTCATTTGTGTTTCTAATCCCATTTTCCTCAACTGTTTCAGCATGTCTAATTAAATAAATAACGGTATCATTCATTTTAAATAACTTTCTCCTCTTTTTTATATTATATATTTTTTTATTTGTAAAATATTACTAAAGTTCAAATTTGTATAAAGTTTCACCTGTTTTTAATTTTTTTATAAAAATTGCTCCAAACTTTTCATAATAATTTTTTAAGTCTGTTTTTAGATATATTGTTGTAAATCCTCTATTTTTTGCCTCTTTTAATATGGCATCATTTAATATTCTAGAATATCCTTTTTTTCTATATTCTTTTTTTACATACATTGTAGCATACCACGGCTTTAGTTCTTTTTCTTCTTCACAATCTTTTGGAAATATAGATATAAATCCTATCAACTTATTATTATCTACTAAAATTAACTTGCAAAAAAATTCATCATTAAATGCATTATAAATTTTCTCTTTTTTTCTTTCTATTCTACATTTTCTATTTTCTTCTTTATTGTCTGCCCATTCATCATATTCTAATTTTGCAACTTCCTCTAAATATTCTAATTTATTTTTTAAATTATATATTTGCATATTTTTTCTCCATATTACGTATATAATTATCAGCCTCATCTCTAGATTTAAAAATAAATATACTATGATTAATTTTATATTTATCCAATAACTTATAAATTTGTGGCAACTTTTCGTTAGTAAAATTAATAATGCATTGTTTAAAATTTTCATCTAGTTTCTCTTCTACCCAAGGCAAATCGTCTCTTTTTTGACCGATTCGTGATTTTGCACCTTCAAGACAAACTTGAGTTGGAAAATCCAACAAAAATATAGTATCACATTCATTTATTCTTAATTCTAATGTTTTTTGATAATTTCCATCTATAATCCATTTATCCGTTTTAAAAATTTCTTTTAATTTTTCTTCTAGCTCTTCTTTTGTAATATGTGTACCATCTTTTTTATGATATAGCATATCTATGTGATATAATGGTAATTTAGTAATATTTTTTAACTTTTTAGAAAATGAACTTTTTCCGGCACCAGGACTTCCAATAACAATTATTTTTTCCATTTTTTTCTCCTTCATTTACTATTTATATTTAACATTATAACACATTTTTTAATTTAATCTATATTTCCCCTACATTTTCCGATTTTCCCACTCTTATCCCCTGTCGGGTTTTGTTTTCCAATCAAAAAATGTTACAATAAAAACATAGTAATCCAAACAATTACTAAAAACAACAGAAAGGAGGCAAAAAAGTGACAGGTAGTATTGAAAAACGAGGAAAAAACAGTTACAGGCTAGTAGTATTCAAAGGATACGACCTAGATGGCAGACCAATAAGACATCAAAAAACAATACACTGCAAGAAAAAATCAGAAGCACAAATAGAACTTGCAAAATTTCTAACAGAAGTAGAAAGTGGACTAATAGTAGACGGAAACATCCCAACATTTGCACAATATGTGGAAATATGGACAAAGGATTATGCATTAAAAGAACTAGCACCATCAACTTATTATAGATACAAACGTATGTTAGAAACAAGAATCACTCCATATTTTGGACATTATAAGCTAAATAAAATCAAACCAACAGACATAATGAGATTTTATGATTTGCTTGAAGAAGATACTCAAATTGTTAGAAGAAAAAACAACAATGGAAAGAAAACAAGAAAGCCATTATCTCAAAAGACAATATTAGAACATCATCGTTTGCTATCGGCAATGCTTCATAAAGCAGTATATTGGCAACTTATTGTAAGCAATCCTGCTGAACGTGTTCAACCGCCAAAAACATCTAAGCCATTAAGACGTCATTATGATGAAGATCAAACTAAAATTCTTGTTGATAATTTGCAAAAGTTAAAAGGCAATCAAATTAAATATCGTACTGCAATTTTACTTGATATTTTTACTGGTGCAAGGCTTGGTGAACTTGTTGGGCTTGAATGGAGTGATATTGATTTAAAAAATGGTATTATCAATATTAATAAGTCTAGTCAATATCTTTCTGAAAAAGGAGTTTTTACTAAAGCACCTAAAACAGAAAGTTCAATAAGAGATGTTGCAATACCTGATTTTATTGTTTCTTTACTTGAGGAATATAAGTTATGGTATGATGAGCAAAAATCGATCGTAGGCGATTTCTGGCACGAATCTAATAGGCTATTTGTTCAAGATGATGGTAAACCTATTCATCCATCTACAATTAGTAAATGGTTTGAACAGTTTGTTAAAAAGATTGGATTGCCTGTAATTAATTTTCATGGTTTAAGACATACCAATGCAACTCTTCTTATTTCACAACAAGTGGATGTTGCAACAGTATCTGCAAGGCTTGGTCATGCACAAATTACTACTACATACAATTTCTATGTTCACCCACTAAAATCTCATGATAGGACTGCTGGAAATGTATTAGAGAATTTGTTAATTTCAAGCAAGGCAGATTAGTAATTCAATATTATCTAAAAATCTTTTTTGTAACTCTCATATTTATATTTTTTTGATTTACTTTGTTGTAAAAATGACTTTAAGAATTTTTATGAAATGAGATTTTCTTAGAGGTTCTATGTCAATTGGGAAGTTGATCCCCAATTTCTCCCCAATTTGACATAATAGTGCTATTTTAAAGCATTATAGCAACCAATTTGAAGCCAACAAAAAATCGCCACAACTACTCAAGCTGTAACGATTAAACCAAAATTATAAAGTGAAATTATTTCAAACTCACCTTAGAGTTATGAGAAATATTATAGAAATGGCTTTGTTGATGGAGCTCAGTTGGTTATGGGATGCTTGGTAGAATAAAAATACATATTAATTTTAAAATTAATTAACATATAAATTAAGGTACTAATATTAACATTAGTACCTTAATTACTTTTTTATTGTCTCCAATGATCTTTTATCATTTCATCCTTATATGTCTTATATCTATCTGTATATTGTTGCTTAAATTCTCTGACTGTTTGCCTTCTTATTGGGTATTTCTCTTTAATTTTTTTACAATCTGGTCTTTCTTCATTATTTTTTAATAGTCTAATCAGTCCATGTATAGAAGTATTTGTTTTATAAAATGGATAAACTAGCTGATTATAAACATTTTCATAAGAGAATATTTCGTATGATGCAGTTAGTTTGTCAGGTATAAACAATATTTCATCATTATCTATACAAGGTAGTAATATTTCTTTTTTCTGCCATTCTTGTATATCAACATCAAATATCCATTTTCTTTTCTTTCTTAATTCAATATTTAAATCATATTTAGCAATTATCCCCATTGTAAATTCTAGTAATTCCTCATATATTATATTTGTTGTTAAATCAGATACTTTATCTGGTCCGACATTTTCTGCTAAAACAAGTATATCTGGCATATCCTCTATATAGTCTTTGATTTTAATTGCTTCATCAAATATAACTAATAAATCTCTTTGACAAAATCCTTTTCCTTTTGGTCTGTCACCTTTACTAGAATATCCTAATTTTGTTGCATTTATTTCGTGTAGGTGTTCTCCTATCTTTGCTGCATTATCTCTTAAATTGTGTTCTACTGAATAAAAGAACAAATCAAAGTATTTTAATATTTTTTCTTTTGCTCTCTTTAATAGTTCACTTCTTTTTTCATCTATCCTATATGGATCTATGAATAATTCATTATCATGTTCAAAATCTAATTGAACAATTTCTTGTATTTTTTCTATTTTATCTTTAAGTTCTTTGTCCATATTCTTCTCCCTTCTATCCTTTGTAAGGATATTTATCGCTCTTTTGTCTATTTTCTTCCCATTGTACAGCATGTAAATTATTTGGTGTATCAGTTCCACCTTTTGATATTGGATGTTTATGGTCTATTTCCCAGCCCATTTCACTTTTCTTCCCATATGATGGTTTATACATTAAATTCCCATAATCATCTTTCCTATACAAATCTGAATTTTTACCTCTAATTATATGTGCATTGTTCCATGCAATATCTTTTTTACTCATTTTCTATTCCTCCTTTATAAGTTTATATAAAACCAAATTACAATTTAAAAAACTCCTTTCAGCCCCTTGTAATTTAAAGAAGAAATATGTTATAATAGAACAAATAAAAGATTGTCAGTTCTTTTTTATTCGTTCAATGTCTAACATTGGGCGATTTTTCTTCTTATGTGGTCTTTATATAATTAGTTATACATCCATCTATCTCTTTTTTGTTGTCTCTCGTATTCATCAAAAAACATATTAAAAGAGTTGAATGCTGGTACCTTACTATCTAACCAATTTCTATATTTTTGCACAATTAAATCGTCAAAATATTTTTCTTCCTCTGATAAAACAAGATTTTTATTTAGAGTACTAATTCTTTTGTGTGCCGCCATTTCGGAAACTTCGAACAACTCTATTAAAAATTCTTTTGTTATTCTTTTTCCTCTTGATTGCATCTCTCTTATTAATTGCTCTGGCATTAATAATTGTGCAGCAAAATAATTGGTTTCAACTTCAAACTTTTTATACATCTCTTCATCTTTCGTATCCAAATCGTGTTGTAATTTATAATGTCCATACTCATGCAATATTGAAAACTTTATTCTTGCTATTGATTCTTCTTCATTATAGAAAATTATTTTATTATCTCCCTGCTTAATTAATACTGCTGATTTGCTTCCAAAATCTTCAATGTTTACATTGTATTTTTTCGCTTTTTTATATGAACAGCATACTATATCATCTTCTTTTTTTAAAATGTCTTTTGTTTTAAAAGGAAACATTGTTAACACATTTGAAGACACCAAAATATTGTTAGCTGTTATATATGACTTTTCAAAATTTGGCTTATATATCTCTATCATCTTTATCTTCATCATCCTCAAAAATATCATTAAATACAGCCTTTAGCACTTGCTCTGCTTTGTTTAGCTTTTCTTTGTCTAATTTTTCTAAATTTCTTTGAATATAATGTAATGTTTTATTCTCTGGTACTTGTTCTGCCCTTTCTTCATTTCCTAATAGGTAGTCTATTGACACATTAAATAGTTTTGATAATTCTATTAGAATATTATCTTTGGGAATGCTTCCTCCATTCTCCCACATATTAATACTACTCTTTGTAACATTGATTTTGTTTGCTAAATCCTGCATACTATATCCATTGTCAAGTCTTAGCTTTTTTACTCTATTACCAAATACTGAATTTTCCATTTTAGACCTCCTTTGTACTATGCAAAATTATTGTACCATTTTTTTATTTATTTGTCAAATAAATTTTAAAACAACAAAAAATGCGATGTCTTTTAACTAATCACATCACACTTTTTGTTATAAATAATATTTATATTCTATCACCATATGGCAAAGATTTTATATAATTTTCCATATATTCAAAATCTGGTATATATCCTTCATCATTGGCATAATCAACGTTTGGCTCATATTTAGATGGTAATTTTAGTTTTATTGTCTTTGTATCATTAACTCTGCACTGTCTCCCATAATTCCATCTGTAATTTTCATTATAATTAATAACACTAGAAATAAATAGAGCAATATATATATTTATTTGAAATCTTGGTTTTAATATATTTACATCACTTGTGGCACAAAAATTATCCTTTTGAAAAAAAGCCATACAATTAATTTTTTCTGTTGTTATAACATTGCCGTTAAAATCTGGATCTAAATCAATATATTCTGTAACTCCATTATTCTTATTTGTAGCACTAATATAAGGAACGAATCCCTTATCATATTCTGATTTATAATGATATATTCCTGCATTAACATCAAACAAAGTAGGAATTTTATATTCTTTCCATTCATTTACATTTAATTCAATTTTTTTAGAAATTTTATTTTTTGTTGTTATTTTGGCACTCTTTAAGCCTTTTATAAAATTCTCCATATATTCAAAATCTGGATTTCCTTCACTGTTAACAGGTATCTTTAATTTTGTATTATATATTGTATCTTTCAAAAATGCTCTTCCATACGAATATCTGAATTTTTCTTTATTCAATAATGTAACTATATATAATCCCGTATATTCGTTTAACCAATCTGCTCTTATTACAACAATATGATCCCCTGTTATAAATTGTTCTTTTTGGTATGCTACTGTAGCTGTTGTATCACCAACAACAATAGCATTTCCTTCTTCTATTTTTTCTAAACCATTATTAACAGCAAATCCATCAACACAATTATTAAGTTCTGTCCTTGATACAAACGGAATTGTATTTTCTTCATTATACTCTCTTAATTCTAATTCTTCTTTAGTATAAGCATTAGATTTATATATATTTTCTGGCTTTATTAATTCTCCAAATCTAATTATTTTAAATGTAGGACCGTTATTTTTCATATATATCTCCTTTCTTAATTAGATAAGCAAGATAATTATTTATTGAATTTTGAAAATCACTTTCACTTAAATCATTATAGTTGGTTTCCATATATGCTTCTGCTAGCCATTCATCATTTTCATCTACTTTGTGAGTTACTGACAATCCAGGCTCTGCTATTCTATTTTTATATAGGTGTAACCATTTTTCTTCTGTTTCAACCCATAAACTCTTTCCATTATTATCTGTTTTTTCGATTCTTCCAGTACCTTTTCTTTTTATAAATTTATCATCTTTAAAATAACCAAAAAATGTATCTCTATTTGTTCTTTCATGTCTTTGTGATAAGTCAAAAATCATACAACATGCTGTTGCTGAAGCTCCTGGATAAAACATTTCATTTGGCAATGAGAACACAGCATCTAATGTATAATTATCTAACATTTTCTTTTTAAACTCTTTAATAACTGCCCCATTACCAATTGCACATTGCATTGGTAATAATACAGCCATTTTGCAATTACTAGAAACATGTCTTGCTATCCATTCTACATAATGAAAACCTTTTGATGGATCTTCTTTTGTTGATGAAGACCAAGTTTGAGCAAATTCAGGATTACTTTGATTTTTTGTTGCATTATAAGGAGGATTCATAAGTACAATATTAATATTTTTATCTTGAATCCACTCTTTTCTGTTAAACATAGAGTCTTTTACTACATTACTATTTCCATCTCCATGTATTAACATATTTGTTGAAGACAATCCAAATGCTCCATCTTCATATTCAATACCATATATTTGATGTCTTTTTACATTTGTTCTTTGACTTTCATTATCACAATCGTCCATTGCATCAGTCATAGCCCTTACTAAAAAGGCTCCACTTCCACAACAAGGGTCCAATACAATGGAATTTTTATTTACTCCAACTGCTTTAGACATAAAATCACATATATGATCTGGTGTAAATGCTTGATTTTTATCTGATTTTCCAACATATTTATTAAATGTCGTAAAAAACAAATTCAATAAATCCTGTCCTGCTGTACTGCTATCATCAATGTATGGTATAATATTCTCATCTATAAATCCTAATATTTGTTTAAAGTCATCATAATTCAAATTCTGAACATCTTGATCTTCTAATACTCTTCTATTCAAAGCAGATATTTTTTCAGCTTTATTCAATCTCGATTCACTATTATCATCTTCTTCAAAATCTTTTGCTAATAGCCCGCTTAAAATATCAGTTATTCCCTTAATTATTACTTGAACTTTAGTTAATCTTTGACCATTTTCTCTATCAATTGACTCATTAATATTCTTATATTGTAATCCATTTTTTATTGCTAATAAACATGTTCCAACAAATTGACTTCTCAATCTCTCATTAATATTATTTGAGTGCAATAATTCATTTAACTGTTTTATTGAATCTACTATTTTTATTTTATTATTTATTTTTCCAAAACATAAATTTTCATATTCTTCAAAACTTTTTATTGTTCTCTCTTTCAATTTTCTATGTTGGTCATCTATAATCACTGAACCTCCATACCAAGTCCAAACTTCATCACCTTCTGTTTCAGCTAAAATTGCAACCATTCTTTTTTCAGTATATTCTTTTTCATATCTAACATATTCTTGTAATTGTCTTTGGATTTCGCTCTTATCCCATCTTGAAAATTTATTTTTACATTCCACTAAAACAACTAATCTATCATTTTCAAATCTAATATCAATATTTTGATGATGAGTACCATCGGTATTATACTGAAAATCTCTAATATTTTTGCCAATACTTCTTAATGCTTTTACATAACTAAATTCTCCATTTTCTATATTGCTAACTAAATAATTTCTTCCAATTGTAGATATAATATCTGCTCTAATCATTTTCATCTTCTCCTTTATTTAAAATTTTTCTTACGTCATTCCATTTTGTCTCATCACTTATTACTCCATCATAAATATCACTTGGAATATCGCTTTTTTCCTTTGCAGTTATATTAAAAAACTCAATTTTTTTTGTTTCATCAAAATTTAATACATTTGCAATTTTAGTTTGTAATTCTCTACTGGGTGGTTTTTTTTCACCTTTTATTAATTGTCCAACATAATATGATGAAACTCCTATTTCTTTAGCGAACTTATTTTGACTTAGTTTATTTCTTGCAATTTCCTTTTTTAAAAAACTTCCAAACTTGTTCATTTGTTATTCCTTTCTATATAAACTATAAGCTTATAGTTTATATATCATTATATTAAATTTTTTTCAACACTTTTCATCAAATTTATACAAAAAACTGATACATTTCTGCATCAGTTCTATCTCTCATATCTTCTATCTTTTTTCTTTGTTAATTTCTTTTCTTTATCCTTCTGCTTTTCTTTATCATCTAGTTCTTTTAATTGTTCTTTCATCTTTGGCACACCATCATAAATTCCATCACACAACCTAATCTCTTTTCTAACCTTTGCTAAAGCAGAAGTAACATCAATTATTTCTTTAGTAACACTATCTTTTTCACTTTCATTATCTAATTTCTGTCTTTTATAATATAATCTGTTTCTCATATTTAGTATCTTTTGCATTTCTTCTTGTTTCTTTTCTTTCACATTATCAATATCACTCATAGTCTCAATCTTATACTTACATAAAAATCTAACTCTTTTCGAATACTCGTCCATCTTTTTTACTTCTTCTCTCATTTTAGAAGTCAATTTATATTGTGTATCGTTTCTAGTGTATAACTTTATCAAATATCTATAATAGTAATATAAAGCAACTATTCCCTTAGGTTTGTATTTTTTCTTTATTCTATCTCTTGTTGTGAAACGTCTATGTCTTATTACCATATAAGGAATTATTTTTTCTTGTCTTATGTAGTCATTTTCTAATATTCTTCTTTTAATATTTTCCAATGAATACTCTTCTCCAAATGCTCTTTCAACTCTTATATTTCTTTTGTGTGGCTCTCTCCTTACACTTAATTTATCTGCTCTATAATAATAGTTATATCCCATTAATACTAACATCTGTTGAAATTGTTTTAGTGTATATGAATGTTTTATTGCATAGTCTATATCTTCTTTTCCGAATTTATAATAATCCGAATCTCTCATAGATTTTTTATAAAAGTTTTCAAAGTTGATTCCTGATTTACAAGTCTTTTCTTTTAAAACACTTAAGCCATATTCTTCACATATTTCATCTGATGTTTTTCGAAGTAAAGCCGTATTAGTTAAATTACTATAATATTTCTTTCCATCTTTAAATGAAACTGAATTGATTACAAAATGATTATGAAGATGTCTAGTATTCAAGTGAGTAGATACTACAACTTGAAATCTGTCTCCCCACATTTCATTTGCAAGTTTTACTCCAATCTCATGAGCAATTTTTGGAGTAACTTCTCCTTCATCAAAAGATTGATAAGCGTGAAATGCTAGCATTCCTTTTTCTTTTCCATATAAAATTTTTACAAACTGCATTTGCTTATCTGCATTTTTTACTTCACAATTTATTCCTGTAGTATAAAATTGTTTCTCTGTTTTATCTGGATTAGTCGCATAATTTATTACTTGGTTAATATTATTAAATTCATATTCATTATAATTATTTTTTGTCTTTTCTTTATTTGTTGCATAGTTAATCACTTTGTCTAATCTCTTTTGTACTTTCCATATTTTTGTTGTTGTCATTTGCTCTCTCCTCTCATTTTAAAAGGGGATTGGGGAATTTCCCCATTTTGAATTTCGAGCTGACGAAATTCATTGCTTGTTAGGACAACAATATGCTATTTTTTAGTACTAAAATTATTTCTTATTTCTATCAAATGCACACTATATTTTGAAAAATACTTGGACTTTTCAAAAGCTAAATCTTTTGTATCCGCCACCATTAGGCTATTCTTTTCTGCAATCCATTGTTCTTTCCTTTAAAATTCTGTAAAAATATTTCATCATTCCATCCTTCAATTCTTTATTAATATTATTTAACATATAATCTAATACTTTAAAATGATTTGTTGTTTCAACTATATCATCAACACTCACAACAGTTTCACTTTCAAATAAAATGTTATTTGTCTTGTAAATATATCTTGTTTGGCTCACTGTTACTTTATTTCTTTCAATATAATTTGTGTATTGTGATATAAATTCAACTTAACATCATTTCTTTTTGTTCTCTTAATATTTCTAACACATTAATTTTAGTAATATCAAATTTTCATTCATCTTTTATTAATCTATCTACTGTTATATTAAATGTTTCCGCTAATTTTTTTAACTCAATATTAGATTCAATCATTTCCAATTAATATTTAGATATTTTCCTGGCTCAACTTATAATATTTCAGCAATATCTTTTTAAGTCATTTTATTTAATTCTCTATATTCTTTTATTCCAATACTCATAATATCACTCCTCTTTTATCTTCATATATCTCCTATAGATAAAATATTTTTCACTTCAAAAAGCAAAATTTTGCTTCCTCCATCACTTTCCAGTTCATATCAATCTAATTCTCTCACTTCCCCATCTCCCTTGACACATTTTACATAATATGGTATACTAATAAATGTTCGAGGCAAAAACCTTAACAAAAAATTTAATAAGGAGTTGCAAACTATGTATCAGATTAGTTACAACATGAGCCGGAAAGAACGCTACAAACAGCTGATTTCCGAAATCACCGATGCAAAGAACACTCTTTGCGCAGCTACCACTGAAAAGGACGTCTACAAAGCTTTAAAAGAACTGGCCGTCCGCTTCAAAATGTATGATAACTATGATCTGTTCCTGGACATCATTGAATGGGTTCAGGAAATTCAGAAAGTTATCAATGCTGTCCAGATGCGTGATAAGACTCGTTCTGAGCTGGTTAGCCTGCTCGACGAACTGCTTGCAAAAGCCAACGGTATCGTTGATGAGGAAAACAAGAAAGAGCTTAGCAACAAGCTCAAGACTCTCTTCAACCAGCTGGCTGAGCACTCCGATGAAATCGCCAAGATCATTGATCTCAGCGAAATCTTTGACTAACTAAGTCAAAAAGCAAGGGAGCAAATTTACATTTGCTCCCTTGTTTTTATTTTTTCATTTCATACTCCTTTAATACTTCACCATCAACATCTTTCAATACAATCTTATTATCAACAAGCACAATATAGCTATGAGCAGAATTACATTTTGGAAGAGAAATTGAACCAGGATTTGCAAAAACAAAACCCTCTTTCTCTTGAATAAAACCTTGATGAATATGTCCATAAATCATAACATCAAAATCATCATAAGGAATATTTTCAATATTATATTTATGACCATGTGTAAAATAAAACTTCTTTCCATTAATCTCCATCAAAATATGGTCATTAAACTTAAACTCTGAAATCATTTCATCAACTTCTGCATCACAATTTCCTCTAACAACCAATAATTTATCTTTTAAAGAATTCAAAATTTCTGCCACTTTCATTGGCTTATATTCTTGACTCAACTCATTTCTAGGTCAATGATAATATAAATCACCTAATAATATTATTTTGTCAGGATTTTCTCTTTCATTAATCTCTTTTATTTTTTCTGCATAATATCCTGAACCATGTATATCTGATATAACAACTGCTTTCATATTCTCTACTTCCTTTCCAAAATAATATATCACATTTTTATAAATTAATCCATATTTCACTTGACTTTATTTCTATTAGCTTATAAAATATTTTCAAATAATTTAATATCATAATTAATAAAAAAGGAGGTCACATATGGATAAATATACTGAAATAAGACCTATTGCATTAGGTTTAGCAATAAAAAATAATAAACTACTTGTAGAAGAAAAGTTTGATAAAGTAAAAAATCAAACTTTTTATAGATGTTTAGGTGGTGGTATTGAGTTTCTTGAAAAAAGTTCTGATGCTTTAAAGAGAGAATTTAAAGAAGAAATTAATACAGATATTGTTGTAAAAGATTTTCTTGGTATTTCTGAAAATATATTTACTTTTAATGGAAAAAATGCTCATGAATTAATTTTATTTTATTCAATTGATATTGCAGATAGTGATTACAAAGATGAATATAATATTATAGACAGAGGTGGCGAATTTTCTGCAAAATGGATTGATATTGATGATTTTAAAAATAAATCAAAAATATTATATCCTGAAGAAGTTTTTAAATATCTTTAAAACGAATAAAGCTTCATAATCGCTATTTGTTACAAAATCTTAATTTTCAAGTATAAGTAACAAATCACCCCAAGCTAACAATTATAACCTTAATAGGACGTTACATGAGAACTTTCCTATATATTAAAATGAGATGGATATAAATGAACTATTCACTTATCTTCATCTCATTTTTTATTTTAATCAATATAATTTTTCAAGATATCATAAACTTTTTGAGTTGGAAGTCCAACAATGCTAGTATAATTTCCATCAATTTTGTCAACAAATACACAAAATTCATTTTGAATACCATATGCTCCTGCTTTGTCCATTGCTTTTCCTGAATCAACCCATTTTTCTATTTCTTGTTCTGACATTTCTTTTAAGAATACTTTTACTTCATCAAATGTTTTATATTCTTTGTATACACCATCTTTTTCAATTAAAATGCTTAGTCCTGTGATTACACTATGTGTTCTATCTCCTTCTAAAAGTTCTTTTATCATTTGAATTGCATTTTCTCTACTTTTTGGTTTTCCATATATATTACCTTTTTTGGTTACAATTGTGTCTGAACCAATTACTATTCTGTTTCCTGATGTTTTTTCGAATACATCTTTTGCTTTTATATATGCTAGTCTTTCAGTTTGTTGTTCTGGAGTTAATCCTTCTTTTAAACTTTCATCTACACCACTTACTATAATTTCAAATTCTGGTGTTATTAAACTTAATAGTTCTTTTCTTCTCGGAGAGCCTGAGGCTAATATTATTTTCATTTCTATATCATTCCTTTTTATATTTACAAAATCGTTCTAATTCTTTTTTCCAAAATCTATATTCTTAAATTCCTATTCTAGTTCTTTTTTGTCAAAGTCGTCATACTCTAAATCTGCAAATTCTATATTTTCAATGTTTTCTACTTTATTGTTTTCATTTAAAACTAGTTTGAATACTTCTGGTGAATTTAATTTTTTATTAAATATTGTTTTTCCATTAAAACTAATCTCTAATTTGTGCTTATTATTAATATTATTTAATTTACACCATTTTAATAATAAAAATGTTATTGCATATCCGTGTGAAAATATTGCTATTCTTTTTCCTTTATTTGCTTCTACAACTTCTTGTAATGCTTCATACATTCTATTTCTAACATCTACTTGACTTTCTCCTCCAATTGTTTTGTAATTTTCATCTTCATATTGTCTTACATACCAATCAGTTACTTCTCCATCATTTGGAATTCCAACTCTTCTTTCATTAAATCTTTCATCTATATTTGCTTTTAAATTTTGTTTTTCTAATAAATATTTTGCTGTTTGTAATGTTCTTACACAATTGCTTGTATATACTACATCTATATCTTGTAGTTCTTCTTCATTACTTAAGATTTCTGCTCTTTTTTCTCCTGTTACACTTAATACTATTTTCTCATTTTTTAATAAAGCGTTTTGAGTAGTTTTATAACTTTCTATCATTTCTTTGTTATTGAATCTTACAGAATGCCTTATTAAATATACTATTGTTTTCATTGTTTATATCCTTTTCTTACTTTTTTCCGCTTCAATTATAGCATATTCATTAGTTTATAGCAACTCCATTCACATATAATTTATATCCATTAAAATCAATATTACTATATGTTGTGTCATCAGCTTCTAATGATGTAATGTAAGAATCTCCTGTTAATTTTATTTTTGATGTTGAGTCTAATTTTAATGTTATACTTTTTGCTTCATTACTTCCATTTATTGTTCCTTCATAATAAGAATTTTCACTCATTGTCATATCTAATGTTGATATTGAGTCAATTACAATATTTCCTTCTGCATTTTGTTGTGTCATTATTAATATTACATTTCCTCCGTTAGATCCTGTGTTTCCCCATGAGTCTTTTTGTGCTCTTAAAAAGTTTCCTGTGCTATCATTGTTTACAATTGTGTTATTTGTTAAATTGATTGTTGCTGTTGTATTTGTAATATAAAATGTGTCTCCATTGTTTGTTGTGATTTTACTATTTTTTGCTGTGAATGTTGCGTTTCCGTTTGATGCATCACCACTCATTGATTGATATAAAAATATGTTTTTATATGTTGTTGATTGTCCATTTAATTTTGTATTACTATCTGTTAAATCACAATTGTTTATTGTTACAGTGTTTGCTCCTTCTATTACTATTCCTTCTGATGCTTTTGCTACTAATGTCGCATCATTTACAGTAATATCTGCTGTTGAATATATTGATGGTGAACCATTTCCTGTTGTTGTGTATGTTCCTCCATTTACTTTTACTGTTCCTCCACCTCTATCACTTCTTATTGCTGCACTTGATGTTCCACTTGTGTTTATTGTTAAATTTGATGCATTTGTTGTTCCTCCACCTGTTGTCATTATTCCTCCTGAATTGCCTCCTGTTGTTGTGATTGTTGAGTCACTTATTGTTATTGTTGTTCCATCACTCGATGAATTATTTGTTGTTGCAGATCCTCCATAACTAAATACTCCATTTGCCCCATCTGCTTCTGTTGTTATTGTTGCATTTTTTATTGTTAAATTTGCTCCATTTTTTGCTAATATTGCTGAATTATTTCCATAAAAATTGCTACTATCTCCTCCGTCTGAATCTCCTGTTTTGTCTACTGTTATGTTTGATAAGTTTACATCTACATCTCCTGTTGCAATGATTGCATTTTCATTTGATGTTGTTGATGAATATTCTCCACTTTCTATTGTAGAGTCTTCTGAAATTTCTTTATTAGCTGTATATGTTATATTACTGGCTGTTTCTCCTTGAGCTCCTGGCATTTGCATATTATTTTGTATTTGATTTTGTGTGTTTGAACTTGAAATATTTTTTGTTATATAACTTTGTGCAAATGTTAATCCTGTTGTTACAATTGCTACTAAAATAATATAAATTATAATATTTTTTGCTCCATTTAATGTTTCAGCTAATGTTTTACTATTAAATCCAGACATGATTAAGTATATTACTAAAATACTTACTACAAATGCTTCTATTCCAAATATTATATAATATGATGTTTCTATTTCTGTATTATTTTCTCCATTTTGCATATCTGGCATACTTGGCATATTTTCATTTTCTTGGCTATTTGAGTCATTTTGTCCGTCTGGTTTTCCCATCATTTGGTTTTGTTGTGATCCTATTGAATTATTTCCATTTGATTCATCTGGCTTACTTAGTGGTGTTCCTTGATTATTTCCACTCGAATTTTTTTGCATTTGTGTATTACCACCCATTCCATTTGGTGGTGTTCCCATTTGTCCATTACCATTATTTTCTTCACTTGAATTTGACATTTGAGGTGGATTTCCTTGATTTGTTCCTTCTCCACTTTCTTTAGCAAGCTTTATTGTAAATCCACTTGCAATACATACTATAATTATAATTGTTATCATAATTATATTTTTTACTTTTCTACTCATATTTTTATCCTCCTAATATTATTTGCAAGTCTTATTTCTTACTTTCTAAATGTATTTTAGTTTTAAAAGATTAAATAAATATTAAATATAAAAATTTTTTTATAAAATTATTTTCATTTTTTGTCATTGTGTTATAATAAATTTGTCTAAAGGAGTGATATAAATGATTCGTTTATTTTTTATAAAAAATAAATTTAAAAATCAAAAATTAGTTAATAATGATAAGAAAATTCTTGAAAAATATACAAATATAGCTCAAAAATCAAAAGATGAAATACTTAATGAATTTAATTCTCATATTGAAAAAGGTCTATCTTCAAAAATAATTGAAGAAAAACATAAAAATGATGAAAAAAATATTGTAGTAAAAGAGGAAAAACATTCATGGTTTTACTTTTTTATAAATTCATTTAAAGATAAATTTATTTTTATTCTTATAGTTTTAGCAATTATAAATAAATTTGTTGGTGATGATACTCTTGGAACTATAATTATTTTAGCTATTGGTTTTGCAAGTGCTTTGATAAGATTTTTTCAAGACTATTCTACTTATAAGTTTAATCAGTCTTTAAAGAGTAAACTTTTTTCTACTGCAACTGTTATAAGAAATGGTAAAGAAAAAAATATAAAAACAGAAGATATTGTATTAGGTGATATTGTTCATTTAAATGCTGGCTCAATAATTCCTGCAGATGTTATGATTTTAGAGAGTAAGGATTTATTTTTAAATCAATCTGTTTTTACTGGTGAGAGTGCTCCTATTGAGAAGAAGGATTCTTATATACCATCAAATGAAATTTTTTCACTATCTAATATTTGCTTGATGGGGACAAGTGTTATAAGTGGTAAAGCTACTGGTATTGTTATCAGCACAGGATTTTCAACATATTTAGGAAATATGGGTAAACAAATTGATAATAAAAAAGAAATTACAAATTTTGAAAAAGGTATGAATAATATAACAAAACTTCTTATTAAATATATGCTTGTTGTTTCTATTGCAGTATTTATTATATATGCACTTATTCGTAAAGATGTATTAGAGGCAATTCTATTTGCATTATCTGTTGCTGTTGGAATCACTCCAACAATGCTTCCTATGATTGTTAATGTTAATTTAACTAAAGGTACTAAAACATTGGCAAAAAAGAAAACTCTTGTAAAAAACATTCAATCAATCCAAAATTTAGGTGCAATTGATGTATTGTGTACAGATAAAACAGGAACTTTAACATTAGATAAGATTGTTTTACAAAAATATATTAATGTTGAAGGTAAAGAAGATTTGTCAATTCTTGAATATGCTTATTTAAATAGTTATTATGGGACTGGAATGAAAAACTTAGTTGATAAAGCTGTTATTACATATGGAAATGAGCATGGTATTAAAGAAAAAATTGTTGATTATGAAAAAGTTGATGAAATTCCATTTGATTATACAAGAAAAATAATGAGTGTTGTTGTAAAACATGATGATCATTATAGAATTATTACAAAAGGTGCTTTGGAAGAAATATTAAAAAGATGTACTACTGTAAAAATAAATGGTGAACACAAAGACTTAACTCAAAATATGATTGCAAATATAAATAGTAATGCAAAAGATTTAGCTTTACAGGGAATGCAAGTTATTGCATTAGCTTCAAAAAGGGAATATTCTGGTAAAGATATATTTAATTCTTCTGATGAATCTGAAATGGTGTTTATCGGGTTTGTTGCATTTCTTGATCCACCAAAAAAAGATGTAAAAACTACAATTAAAAATTTAAAAGAATATGGTGTTACAACAAAAATATTAACTGGTGATAATCAATATGCTACCGAAAATGTTTCAAGATTAGTTGGAATTCCAAATGATAAAATTTTAACTGGTTCTGATATTGATAAAATGTCTGATGATGAACTTTCAAAACAAGTTGAAGATGTTGATATATTTGCAAGAATGAATCCTTTACAAAAAGAAAGAATTATTACTATATTAAAGAAGAATGGTCATGTTGTTGGATATATGGGAGATGGTGTAAATGATGCTCCATCACTTCATAATGCTGATGTTGGTATTTGTGTAAATACTGCGACAGATATTGCAAAAGAAGCTAGTGATATAATCTTATTAGAGAAAAATTTAAAAGTTGTTTTTAATGGTGTTGTTGAAGGAAGAAAAGTATATGGGAATATTATAAAATATATGAAAATGGCTTTAAGTTCGGATTTTGGTGATGTTTTTAGTATTTTTATTGCAAGTATATTCTTACCATTTTTACCATTGCTACCTATTCAAATGCTTTTACAGGATTTTTTATATGATTTTTCTCAAATAGCTATTCCTTATGATAATGTTGATAAAGAATTTTTATTAAAGCCTAGAAAATGGAATACAAAAGGATTAGGAACTTTTATGAATGTTATGGGACCTATTAGTTCAATTATTGATGTTTTAGCATTCTTGGCATTCTGGTTTATTTTAGGATATAACAATATTGCTAGTGAATCATATTTTCAAACAGCTTGGTTTGTTGAATGTCTAATTAGTGAAACTTTAATAATACATTTTGTGCGTACATCAAAAATTCCTTTTGTACAATCAAGAGCAAATCCTATCTTAACTTCTCTTACTATGGTTACAATAATTGGTACTATAATTACTCCAATATTATTCCATAATATTTCATCATTCCATTTTGAAATATTACCACCTTTGTATTACTTAATTGTTATTGGATTGACTGCTTTGTATGTTGTTCTTGTTCAAATTGTTAAAAAAATTTATATTAGGAAAGTTGGAGAATGGTTATAAAAACAAAAAACAAGGAATATTAAATCATTCCTTGTTTTTTTTGAAACTTTTTAACCAATTTTTTATTTAATTTTTCCACTTTTATTTTCCTTTTAACATTCTAATTTATAACCTAAGCCTCTAACTACCTTTATTTGCACATTTGAACCTGCATCAAATCCTGTTAATTTGTCTTCTAACATTGATTTTGCTGTAAGCATAATTACTTTTGATTCTATTTTTTGTTTTCTAATTTCCTGCAAAATTTTAAATCCTTCAATTCCAGGAAGCATTACATCTAAGACTACTAAATCATAAATATTTGTTAATGCATTATCTAGCCCTTCTTCTCCATCTACATAAACATCAACAATATATTGCTCATTTCTTAATCTACTTGCTATTACATCAGCAATTTTAAATTCATCTTCAACTATTAATATTCTCATATAAATCACCTTATATATATTACTTTTTATTCATTAAATGAATATTAAATTTATACAAAAATTTTAGATATTTTTTCAAATTGAATTTTCTATATCTCTTGATTTTTGCAAACTTTGAGGATATAATTTGTAAAGGTAAATTTAGAAAGGACAAGACTATGGATAAAATTATAAATAAAATAGCAGAAGAATTAAATGTAAAAAATACACAAGTGGAAAATGCTGTAAAATTAATTGATGAAGGAAATACAATTCCATTTATCGCACGTTACAGAAAAGAAGCTACAGGTGGGTTGAGTGATGAAATTTTAAGAGATTTAGGAGAAAGACTTACATATCTTAGAAACTTAGAAACAAGAAAAGGTGAAATTATAAAATCAATTGATGAACAAGGAAAATTGACTGATGAGTTAACTATTGCAATTGCATCAGCTGAAACACTTGCAGAAGTTGAAGATTTATACAGACCATTTAAACAAAAGAAAAAGACAAGAGCTACTGTTGCAAAAGCTAAAGGATTAGAACCATTAGCAGATATTATTATTACACAAGAAGAGAAAAAAGATATTAATGAAATTGCTCAAGAATTTGTAAATATTGATAATTTATCTGATGAAGATAAAAATAATAAAGATAAAGTTGTTGCAACAGCTGAAGATGCAATTCAAGGTGCTTTAGATATTATCGCTGAAAATATTTCTGATAACGCAAAATATAGAAAATATATCAAAAAAATATGTTATCGTGAAGGTACTATTGTAACAAAATCTGCAAAACCTGATGAAAAATCTAATTATGAAATGTATTACGAATTTGCAGAATTAGTACATAAACTTCCAAGTCATAGAATTTTAGCTATTAATAGAGGTGAAGCTGAAGATTTCCTAAAAGTATCTATTGAAAAACCTACAGATAAAATTTTATATTATATTCAAAAAGATATAATAAAAGGAAAAACTCAATTTACAGAAATGCTTACAAATACAATTGAAGATGCTTTTACAAGATTAATTGAACCATCTATTGATAGAGAAATTCGTTCAGATTTAACTGAAAAAGCTGAAGAAAAAGCAATTAAAGTATTTGGTCAAAATGCTAAACAATTATTATTAGGTGCTCCTATAAAAGGTAAAACTGTTATGGGATTTGACCCTGCTTATAGAACTGGTTGTAAAATAGCTGTAATTGATGAAACAGGAAAAGTTTTAGATATAGCTACAGTATATCCTACAGCACCACAAAATGATGTTGAAGGTGCAAAGAAAACTTTATTAGATTTAATAAATAAAGACCATGTTGATATGATTGCAATTGGAAATGGTACTGCATCTCGTGAATCTGAAATGTTTGTTTCAGATATGATTAAAGAAGTAAAACATGATATTTGTTATGTAATTGTTAGTGAAGCTGGTGCATCTGTATATTCTGCCTCAAAACTTGCAACAGAAGAATATCCTGATATAAATGTATCAATAAGAGGTGCTATTTCAATAGCTCGTAGATTACAAGATCCTCTTGCTGAATTAGTAAAAATTGACCCCAAAGCAATTGGTGTTGGTCAATATCAACATGATGTAAATCAAAAGAAATTATCAGAAAGCTTAACAGGTGTTGTAGAAGATAGTGTAAACAAAGTTGGTGTTGATGTAAATACTGCAACTCCTTCTCTACTTTCATATGTTTCTGGTATTAATAATACAATTGCAAAAAATATTGTAAAATATAGAGATGAAAATGGTAAATTAAAAGAAAGAAAAGAATTATTAAAAGTTCCAAAGCTTGGAAAAGTTGCTTATGAACAATGTGCCGGATTTATTAGAATTCCTGATGGAAAAAATCCATTAGAAAATACAGCTGTTCACCCAGAAAGTTATGAACAAACTGAAAAATTATTAGAGTTATTAGGATTTAAAATTGAAGATTTAAAAAATAAAGAAAATTTGAATTCTTTAAGAGAAAAATTAAAATCAGTAAATATTGAGGAAACTGCAAAAACACTTGATATTGGTGAAATGACATTAGCCGATATAATATCAGAATTATCAAAGCCTGGTCGTGACCCAAGAGAGGATATGCCAAAACCTGTTCTTCGTAGTGATGTTTTAAAATTTGAAGATTTAACTGAAGGAATGGTACTTACAGGTACTGTTCGTAATGTTATCGATTTTGGTGCATTTGTTGACATTGGTGTAAAATATGATGGACTTGTTCATATTTCTGAAATGAGTGATTCATATGTTAAATCACCTTCTGAAATTGTTTCTGTTGGAGATATTGTAAAAGTTAAAGTTATAAAAATTGATCAAGAACGTAAAAAAGTTGGTCTTTCTATGAAAATATCATAGTTTGCTCACAAAATGTAAAGTAAAAAACAGGGCTTAGAAAAATCTAAATCCTGTTTTTATTTTATTCACTAACATATTTATTTTGTATTTCTTGTATTTTTTCATAATTATTATTCAAAATCTCAAGAAAGGCTTCTGCTACTTGAGGATCAAATTGTGTCCCTTCACATCTTTTTATTTCATCTTTTACATGTTCAATATCAATTGGACCTCTGTAACTTCTTCTACTTGTCATAGCATCAAATGTATCTGCAACAGCTGCAATTCTTGCTAAATATGGTATTTCTTCACCTTTTAACATTCCAGGATATCCTGTTCCATCATATTTTTCATGATGATGTTTTACTATTGGAATAATATCTTTAAAAATATCTGCAGAACCTAATATATGTGCCCCTATTGCTGGATGATTTTTTATTTGTGAATATTCATCATCTGAAAGTTTACTTGGCTTTAATAATATACTATCAGGAATTCCGATTTTTCCAATATCATGGAATAATCCACCTATTCTTAAAGTTTTTATTTGATCTTCTGTTAATCCTAATTTTTGACCAATTAGAACTGAATATTCTGAAACTCTATCTGAATGACCTCTTGTATATGTATCTTTTGCTTCTACAGCAAATCTTAAAGTTTCAACCATTTCTAAATAAGCTTTTTCAAGTTTATCATTTGATTCTGAAAGTTCATCATTTATTCTTTTTATTTCTTCCATTTGTTTAACAGATTTTATACCAGATTCAACTAATAATTGTAATTGATCAAATTTATCACTTTTTTCACAATAACCTTGAATATCTAGTCTTTTAATTGTTTCTAATGGTGGAGCCATGTCTTTGTGTCCTGTTAATAATAATATGTATAATTCTTTATTAAATTTTCTTATTTCTTCTACAACTTCATCTCCATGTAAAGGTGTCATCATAAAATCTAGTAACATTAAATCAAAATGTTCCTTTTTTACTAATTCAATTGCCTCTACTGGGTCTTGTGCACCATAAAATTCATATTCAGAATTATCAAAAAGCACTGTTAAAGAATCAAGTATTCCTTCTTCATCATCTACTCCGATTATTCTATATCTTCTTTCACCACTCATTTGATTTTGTAATGCTTTTCTCATTTGCCCTATTCTCCTTTTTGTATAAAATTTTATCACTCATCCTGAGATATATAGTCTTTTTAACTATACATTATATTATTTATTTATAGGAATCAAAATATTAAATGTTGTTCCTTTTCCATCTTCTGTTTGATATGTAATGTCTCCTCCAAAATGTGCTTTTATGTTTGAATATGACATATATAATCCAAGTCCTGTACCGTTTTTTCCTTTTGTTGTAACCATTTCTTTGAATAATCTATCTTGTACTTCTTTTGGAAGTCCTCCTGCAAAATCTGTTACTGAAAATATGACATTTCCAGAATCTTTACCAATTTCTAATTGAATATTTTGATCATGTTTTCCATCATAGGCTTGTATTGCATTTGAAATCATGTTATTAACAACTTGTACAAGAACATTTACATTTCCATGAATTATTTGATTTTCATCTATTTTCATCAATACATTTAAATAAATATATGCATTCTTTAATTCATGTTTCATTAATATATTTACTCTTTTTATTAATTCCATTACAGTAAATTCTTCTGTATCATTTTCTGATAAAGATGCTACAGCTTGACCTTTTACTGTTGTAATAATATCTGACATATATTCAAGATGTGCTCTTATTTTTGGTATCCATTCTTCCATATCTCTTGCAATATCATGATGGTCTTGTGAATTTACAAGTGGGTCATCTATTGATTCATCATATTCTTTTATTAAATTTTCTAATCCTTGTGTTGCACCAGCTATAGACATAATAGGTGTTTTTAAGTTATGTGCTATTCCTCCTATTAATTGTCCTAGCCCTGCTAAACGTTCTCTTTCCATTAAGATATCTTGATTATTTTTTATTGTCTCCATATCTTCTTTATGTTGTGTTATATCTTTTAATAAAAATAATGTTCCTAATGAATTATTGTCTGAATTTATAGGTGTTATTTCTATTTTAAAATATTTTCTTATTTTTACAAATTGCTGTTCAAATGATACTGTTGTTTCTGTATCATTAGCTCTTTTTATCGATTGATTAATTTTAGAAATTGCTTGGCTTGATATATCTTTTTGTTGTAAAAATTTTATAAAATTTTTACTTCTTATATCTTCTGGACTTAGTTTAAATATATCTAAAAATGTTTTATTAAAATCTGTAATTGCATTATTTTCATCCAAAACTACATATCCATCAGATATTCTATCAACTATTTTTTGCAAAGCTATTGGCGTAATCTTTAAAAAGTTAAATTTCATTATGGCAAATGTATAGAAAATTACAGCTATTGAAAAACTTATTGGAGTTAAACAAACATTCATATTATATATCTTTAATGTTCCTAATACATTAACAACTATTGGAAACATTGTTCCTATAATTATTAACATTGTTTGTTTTGAAAAGGCTCCAGAATTTTTTAATGTTCCATATATCATTATTCCTATACTAACAAATAATAATCCATATGTATATATTGTATGAATATAAAAATATGGTCCATATACCATTTCATTTAAATTTGTTGAATATACCTTATAAAATAAATTATGATATTTATTAGTATATAATACCGTTAATGTAAGTAACGGTATTATAAATAATAATAAATATTTTTTCTTAAACCTAATTTTTGTGTTTTTAAATATTATTGCTACCAAAAACAATGCAACCGGTAAAAAACATGTTCCTATATATATAAAGTTTTCAAAAATAATTGGTTCAACATTTCCAAATGTTGTGAAAACTAATTGCAAGATTACACCTATACTTATTATTAAAACTGTTCCTAAAACAGATGCAAATGCATGTTGTAATTGAGATAATGGTTTCCTTTTTATAATAGTATACATTAATACTAATATAGAAAGTGTAGATATAATAAGTAATATAAATTCTGTATTAATTAATTTCATTTGTTTTTTCTCCTTTAGTATTCTATAAATCCTATTCCTTTAAAGTAATTCATATATTTTAATATGTATTCTCTATCTATATTTTTCCAAGAAAAACCTATTTTTTCTAAATATTTTTCTGAAAAATCATATGAGACTCTTATGTTTGATGTATATATTAATCTCTTTTTTGAATCTATGTCATGTATTATACCAGATAAAATTTCTTTTTTAAAGTTATCATTTAAAATTTCTTTTAATTTTCTTGACATTGTTTCATCATCTACAGCTTCAATATTTATTCCCAATTCTTTCATTGTATTTACCAATAATTTTATTGGTAACAATTTAGAATTATAAATATGTAGAACATTACAATTACTATCATATTCTAATATTTTTATAACTGCTTCTGCACATAAATCAACTGGTCCAAGTTCAATAGCATGATCTAACAAATATTTTGGAAACATTCCAAGTTCAATAAAAGATTTTAATCTTTTTGCAAAAGCATTTTCTTCAACATTCTGTTGGAAAACGCCATCACTATATCTATTAGTAATATTTCCCATCCTTAATATTTGTGCATTTAATCCACTTTTTATAGCTTTTAATACTATTTTTTCCGCTTCAAACTTAGTTATAGTATATATTCCTGATATATTTTGCCCTATATATAAATCACTTTCTTTAAAGATTTTCTTACTATTTATATTTTCTTTTGTTTCTTCTACTGTTTCTTCTTTTTCTCCATTTCCTGATACACTAATAGTTGAAATATGTATTAATCTTTTATTTTCTTTTTTACAAAATTCAACTACATTTTCTGTTCCTTTTACATTTATATCATTAAATAATTTTGAAATTCCAAAATGTTTTACTAGTGCTCCTGCATTTATTACTGTTGTTATATTATTTTTTAGCATTTTATAATCTTTTGAATTAATTGCTAAATTTTCTTCAACTATATCCCCTTCGACAACTTGAATTCTATCTTTATTTTTTTCATAATAATCATTTCCAAAATAAAATGCAATTTTTTGTTGAAGTCTAATTAATGGTTCTTCATTATTTTTTCTCCTTACTAAACAATAGATTTTTCCATTTTCATATTTCAAATATTCATATAATATATGTATTCCTAAATATCCAGTTCCTCCGATAAGTAATACATCTTTTACATTATATTTTTGAATCTTTTTTAAATTTTCTAAATTATTTCTTTTTAATATTTTATTTATTTCTGAATAATCATATTTTTGGATATTATTATTCTTATTATATCTCTTTTTTGATGCTAATTCTTTAATTGTAGGATATTTGAATATATCTGCATACTCAAAATTGAAGTTATATTTTAGTGCTTCTATTTGCATTTTTATTGCAGAAATTGAATCTCCTCCTATATCAAAGAAATTATCATTTAAATTGATTTTATCTAAATGTAGTATATTTTTCCAGATTTGTAGTAATTTCAATTCATCATTATCATATTTATCTGGTTCTTCTTCTTTAAAATTCTCTTCCTCAATATTAGGCATAGGTAATGCTTTTCTATCTATTTTTCTATTAATTGTATATGGCATTTTTTCAAGATGTACTATATAACTTGGAACCATATATTGTGGTAAATATTTTTTTAAGTAACTTTTTATTTCTAATTCACTAATATTACTTGTACCATCTGTAACATAATATCCACATAATGAGTCTTTATCATTTATCGTTATTTTATTAACTATTGCTGCAGATACACCAGGATATTGTTCCATTTTATTTTCAATTTCTCCAAGTTCTATTCTTAATCCTCTTAATTTTATTTGATGATCAATTCTTCCCAAACATTGAATCTTTCCTTCAAATGTCCATCTTCCTATATCACCAGATTTATACATTCTTCCTTTTCCAAATTTATTTTGAAGAAATTTTTGATTTGTAAGTTCTTCTTTTCCTAAATATCCAACTCCAACCTGTATTCCAGATATATATATTTCACCAACTACACCAATTGGAACTCTATTCAAATTTTTATCTAATATATGTATTTGTGTATTCATTATTGGTGGGCCTGTTGTAATTTCTGGTTCTCCATTCAAATTTTGTACATTTGATAATACTGTTATTTCACTTGGTCCATATATATTAAATACTGTTATATCATCTGCTAAAGCTTTCAAATCTTTTACAAATTTTTCAGGCAATGGCTCTCCACCAAATACCATATTTTTTACTAATCTTAATGGTGAATTTTCACTTCTATTATCATATACTATTTTCATTAAACTTGGTGTAACTGTCATTACATCTGTATTATACTTTTTCATTAATTTTTCTAATAATTTGGGGTTTCTATGTTCAGCATTATTTGCCATTACAATTCTTTGACCATGTGTTAATGAAACTATTATTTCATAAACAAATATATCAAAAGGTGTTGAAGTTACTGATAGCAATGTATGTACTTTTCCGTCATGTAAATAATCTAATGCTTTTGTCATTGCTTTTGCCATATTAGTTAAACCCACTTGATTTAACATTACTCCTTTGGGAACTCCTGTTGAACCTGATGTGTATATGATATATGATAAATCTTCCATTTTAATATTAACTTTAGGTCTATCTTTATTTTCTTGATAAATATTATTGTCTAAATCAATTTCAATACAATTTGGTATTTCTTTTACTCTATCTTTTAATTCTTTTTGCGTTAATACATATTGTGACCTACTACTCTCTATATAATATTTTGTCCTATCTACAGGATATGTAGGATCAACATTTAAGAATGCACTACCAGCTTTCAGTACTGCATACATTGCTACAATAGTTTCCAATGACCTATTTGTCATAATACATACTATGTCATTACTCTTTACACCAATTTTAATTAAATAATTTGCTAAAGAATTTGCCTTATCATCAAGTTGTTTATATGTTAAAACTTTATCTTCACATATAACAGCAATATTATTTGGATTTTCATCAACTTGTTTTTCAATAAGATATGCTGTTGTATCATTATTTATTTCTCCATCTGTTGCGTTAAATTTTTCAAGAAGTTTATTTTCTTTTGGAGTTATTATATCTATATCCTTTATTTTTGCGTCAACATTTTCTATAATATCTGTTAACATATATAAATAATGTTCAAATAAATTTTCAATTGTCTCTTTTTTAAATAATTTTGTACAATATTCAACATTTATTGTATGCATTTTAGGTTTTACTTCTATTGATAAATTAAATTTTGAAATATTATTATCTAATTCTAAAACATTTACACTTTTTCCACTTAATTGTACTGTATTTTCTTCTTTGTTTTGATATGTAAACATTACATCAAACATAGGATTTCTTGAATTATCAACTTTTATATTTAATTTTTTTATTAACATATCAAATGGATATGGTTGATTCGATATATCACTTAATATTTGTTCTTTCATCTTTTCAAAAAATTCATTAATTGTTTCATCTTCATTTAATTTACTTCTTATTACAATATTATTTACTAATACTCCCATCATTCTTTTAGTTTCTTTTTGGTTTCTATTAGCAACTGGACTACCTAAAATAATCTCATCTTGTCCAGTATATCTATGCAATAATATTAAAAATGTTGAAACAAATAGCATATATGAAGACATTCCTATTTTCTTTGCATATTTTTCTATTTTTCTAAATATTTTCTCATCAATAACATTTGTTATAGTGTTTCCTTCATAGCTTCTAATTGCTGACACTTTATAATCATAAGGTAAATTTAATGGTGGGAATTCACAATCTTCAAATTTATTTAACCAATATCTTTCATGTTCTAAAATTTCATTACTTTTATTATAATTATTTTCCCACATAGTATAATCTCTATATTGTATTGGCAAACGTTTTAAATCAGCACCATTATATAATCTATTAAATTCTATTATTAAATTGTTTAACGACATTCCATCCATTATAATATGATGTGAATCAACTAATAACATTGTTTTTTTATTATCAATATAATGTACTTCTACTCTTATCAAAACTTCATTTTCTAATTTAAATGGCTTTGAAAAGTTTTTTATAATTGAATCAATTTCTTTTTCTTGGTTAAAATATACTGGTATATTAAAGTTTATTTCTTTACATACTTTTTGAACAATTTCATCATTTTGTTGAATTAATATTGTTCTTAATATTTCATGTCTTTTAATTATTTTGTAAAATACTTCTTTTATTTTTTCAATATCTAAAACTTCATCAACAGTAATTCCACCAGGCATATTATAAACAATATTATCTTCACCAATCATTTTACAATTATAATATATTCTCTTTTGAGCAGATGATAATGGATAATAATCTTGTTCTTTGATTCTTTCTATCTTTATTTTTGATATATCTTTTGTTTGATTTTCTACTATATAGTCTGACATATCTTTTATTGTATAATTTGACAATATATCTTTTATATTTAATTGTACATTAAATTTTGATAAAACCTTTGTTGTTAATGTAATTGCTGTTAAAGAATCTCCTCCAAGTTCTAATAAAGTATTATTAATTCCAACTTTATCAACTTGTAACATTTTTTCTATTATTTTTATTAATTCTTTATCAATTTCATTTCTAGGTTTTACAATTTCAAGTTCATTCTCATCAATAACAGGATCTGGCAAAGCTTTTCTATCAACTTTTCCATTTGGTGTATGTGGTAATTGTTCCATTTTTACAAAATATTGTGGAACCATATATTCTGGCAATTTTGAATATAAAACTGTTTTCAAAACTGTTTTAGATACATGACCTCTTTCCACATAATATGCACATAATGCGTCTTTTTCTTTTACAACTTTTTTTACAACAACACAATCATGAATATTATAAACAGATTGCATTCTTTTTTCAATTTCTTGTAGTTCTATTCTTAATCCTCTTATTTTTACTTGATTGTCGATTCTTCCATAACAAGTAATTTCCCCTTTATCATCAAAAGCACCTAAATCTCCTACTTTATACATAACTTTTCCATCTATAAATGGATTTATTATAAAGCTCGCATTTGTTTGTTGCTCTTTATTCATATATCCTTTTCCAACACCATCTCCTGAAATATATAATTCTCCTATTGTACCTTGTGGCATCACTTTTTTATTTTTATTTAGGATATATATTTGTGTATTATTAATAGGTCTTCCTATTGTAATTTCTTCTTGATTTGTTGCATTTCCTATTGTTGAAAATATTGTTGTTTCAGATGGTCCATATCCATTGTAAATTGTTACATTTGGAATTATTTGTTTAATTCTATCTACCAATGTTTTTGTTAAAGGCTCACCTGCTAACATTATATATTTCAAACTTTTTAAACTATTTTCATCATTCAAATTTTCCAAATGAAATTTCATTACAGATGGTGTTGTTTGCATTATTTCAACATTGCTGTCTTTTACAATTCTTTCTATTTTTGATGTCATTTTTTGACCATTTTCACTCGTTAAATATACTGTTAATCCTCTTGTTAATGACATTAATGTTTCAAATCCAAATATATCAAATGAAACTGTTGTAATTGAAAGGATTTTATGATTTTTTCCATCTTTTAAATATTCAATTATATTTTTCATTGAATTGTAAAAATTGCTTAAATTTTTTTGTTTCAACATTACCCCTTTTGGAGTACCTGTTGAACCTGATGTATATATTAAATATGATAAATCTTCTGGTTTAGAAATATTTTCTAAATTTTCTTTATGATTTTCATATATTCTCTCATCTTTTACATTAATAAGTTTTTTATCTGCTAAATTTCTTCTATTTTGACTTGTTAATATTATTGTTGCTTCACTATCTTCAAGCATATATTCTATTCTATCTTTTGGATAATCTGGTGCAATTGGAATATAACATCCTCCTGATTTTAATACTGCTAGCATTGATATTAACATTTCAAATGAACGTTCTAATAATATACCTACAACAGTATTATTAGTTACTTCATTTTCTCTTAATTTATATGCTAAACTATTTGCTCTCTCATTTAATTCTCTATATGTCATTTCTTTATCTTCAAAAACAATTGCTATATCATCTGGTGTTTTTTCTACTTGTTTTTCAAAATATTTTATAAAAGGTATGTTTTTATCATATTTTAATTCTGTTTTATTAAATTCTACAAGTAATTTTTCCTTTTCTTCAGGTGTAACAATATCAATTTCACTAAGTTTTATCTCTTCTTTTGATACTACTTGTTTTATAATATTTAATATTCTTCTATGTATATTTTTAATATCTTCTACTTTATAAATACTTGTCTTATAATCATATGCTATATTCAAATTTCCAGTATCATTTAAGTCATAAATTTGAATATCTATATTATCTGCACAATAACCATTAAATGTCCATTCTGTTTCATATTCAATATTTCCTTCATTTTGCTTTGCATTTGTTATTTGATATGATAATAAAATATTATATAAATTTGGAATACTTTTATTTTCTTTTCTCAATTCTTCTAACAAACATTGATATGAATATTTTTGATGTTTTAACATATCCATAGAGTCTCTTGCTATGTTTTTTATGAATTGTTTAAATTCTATATCTTCATTAATATTAATTCTAAATGGAGCCATATTTATAAACATACCAGCTGCATTTTTTTCTTTATAATTTGTTCTGTTTAAAATAGGTGTACCTATAGTAAATTCATCTAAATTTGATACTTCTCCTATATATATTGCATAAATAGCCATAAAAAAATTATATAATGATATTTTATTTTCTTTACAATATTTTTTTATCTTTTCTACATTCTCTTTTGATATTTCATATTTTTTTCTTTCACCTGCTGGATTTGTTTCGTCAATGTCTCCTTTTATGCTTCCTGGTATTGTTGCAACTTCTGGAATAGTTTTAAATCTTTCTATCCAGTATTGCTTATCTTTATTATATTTTTCACTTTCTTGGTATTGTTGTTCTGATTTAATATAGTCTATATATGAATATATAGCCTTTGTTTCTACTTCTTTATTTTGAATTAATTCTGAATATGTTTTTATGATGTCATTACAAATAAGCGCTAATGTCCACGCGTCTGAAATTAGATGGTGTATATTGAGCATAAATGCCCCTTTTCCATCTATAAATTTAAAGATATAAAATTTAAATAATTTTGAATTTTCTAATGTAAATTTTGTTTTTACAATTTTGTTTCTTTCTGTTTCTAACTGATTTTTGCCCGCAATATTAATAGTGTCTATCTGAATTTCTTTTTTTTCAGATAACACTTGTTCAACATTTCCTTTATTTAACTTAAAATCTAGCCAAAAATTATCATGCTTTTTGCACACAATTTGTATGGACTCTTTCAATTTTTCAAAGTCCACTTTCTCTTGTATAACTGCTGTACCACAAATATTGTTTATGCTACTTCCTTTGTAATATTGTTCAGTTACCCAAATTGATTTTTGGGCATTTGTTAAATTCCCCATTCTCTTAACATCCTTTTATATTTACATTTAGTATTACACTATTTTATTGTAGCATTTTTTTACTCTTTTGGCAATTTTTTTCTAAAAATTTATCAAATTTTTCTTTTTTATTTTTTTTACATTTTTTTTATCTTTTTTTACTTTTATGTTTTTTAATTTTTTATATGATATAGTGTGTTCAAACAGATGTATTTTTAATTATTAATTTATAATTATTTAGAAAAAACTATTTAAGAAGGCATCACTTTTATCTTTATGGAGGCATACTTATGAAGAAAAATCATGCAAAATTCCGGTATTTCAAAGTAGTCTTAGCTTTATTGTTATTGCTTTCTACATTTCCTTTCTTAATTGGAAATGCTGCATATAATAATTGCTGTGGACTCGCCAAAGCAGTATTTGATAACCTTCCCGTATACGATTCTAGTATTCAATCTGAAGGAAACATTAAAGATTACATTTTCCCAAACGAAACTTTTACGATTTTGTGTAAAGACGGAAATTCCTATTTCATTTCATACAGCACCGCAAATGGACCCACGTTAGGATATGTCTTTACCGGCTTTATGTTCGACACATATTCTACTTGCATGGGAATTGTTACAAGTTATTCCTCTGTTTATTATGGACCTGACACAACCACTTATGAAAGAAGTGGTTCTGTAAATTCCGGAGAATATGTAGCAATTCTTGCTTCCGAAAGCAATTGGTATTTTATTGAATATGACACTTCTAATGGAAGAAAACGTGCGTATGTTCCCGCCCAAAATGTTTCTATTCAATATGCAGAAGATTCTAATATTCCTCTTTTTGGTAACGTTTGTGGCGAATTGACAATTTCTTCTAAAATTAATGTTCGACAAGGTCCCAGTACACTGTATAGTGTTTATGGTTCTGTCTCAAATCAAAAAGCGGATTTGTTGAAAGTCGAAGATGATTTTTATTACATCAGATATTCGCTCAATTCCGGAAAACTTAAAACAGGATATATCGCTATCTCTGACTATAATGCTCAATAGTTTATTTTCTTGAGTAACTGCCTTCTTAAATAGTTTATGTAAGCACTAATTATATTAGTGCTTACATTTTATAAAAGGAGAAAACATGAAACATAAAAATATAAAATTAATTATTACACTATTAATTTTTATCATAACAATATCAATAATATTCAATACTAATAAAAAAAGTTCTAAAATTACAGATTCATCAACTAAATTTGAAAAAATTCCAATTGCAAACAAAACTGTAACTGTGCAATGGAATGAAAACTCTCCAGAAGTCACAATACAAAATAATTATATTGCAAATTTCATATTAGATGTTGATAATAACTGTTATAATATAAATCTTACAGTAAACGTTATAAATGATTCAAACGACACTTGGAATGAAATATATTTCAGAGATTATCCAAGTGCATTTTCTGATAAAGAAAATGGAAAAGTAAGTGAAATTACTAATTTACACGATACACAAACTAATACATCTCTAGAATTAATAAAAAATGAAGATCCTACTGTATTTTCAGTAAAACTAGCATCACCTTTACTCCCAAATGAATTAACATCAATTTCATTTGATTATAAAGCTTATGTTCCTAATCTTAATGCCAGATATGGATATCAAACAATTAATAACAACAGTAAAGATTTTTATTTAGCAAATTGTATTCCTATATTATGTCCATATGAGAATGGAAAATTTCAATATTATCCATATTTTGCAGTTGGAGAATGTTTCTATTCTAAAATGGCTAATTATGATGTTACTGTAACTATTCCAAAATCTTATACTTTAATTGCAACTGGAGATAATACCGAAATTACAAATATAAATGATAATCTCATCAAATATAAATATACAGCTAATGTTGTAAGAGATTTTGTAATTGTTGCTGGAGAAAATTATGAAATCTTTTCAAAAGATGTAGACAATATAAAAATTAACTGTTACTTTCACAAAGGAGAAATCGAAAAAGCAAATGAAGCCCTAAATTTAGCAACAGAAACATTTACAAAAATGAACTCTCGTCTTGGCAAATATCCATATAAACAATTCAGTATTGTAGAATGTGAAATGGAAATGTTAGGAATGGAATATCCTCAAGTAATTTTAATATCTACTAGTGCAGAAGGTGTTGGCTCATCAATTCATGAAATAATTCATCAATGGTTTTATAACATTATTGGAAATAATCAATATACAAGTGCATGGATTGATGAAAGTATTACTACATATTTAACAAATCCAGGTTTAGATCAATACACAGGAATAATTACACAACCATATAACGAATTTGAAAATGATTCAGATTATTCAACTGCAATGTATTTTTATGGTGCATCATTTTATAATAAACTTGAAGAAAAATATGGAACTTCAAAAATTAATAGTTTTATGAACGAATTACTTGAAAACTATGCTTATAAAGAAATATCTACTCCAGAATTAGTAAAACTTCTACAAAAATATTATGGAACAAATAATTCTATTATAAAAAAATATATAGAAGAAAAATATCTATAAAAATGTTATTTTAACTTTATTTATTAACTTAATTGTTATATAATCATGTTAATTATTTGAGAAAGGAAAATATATGCAAAACTTATTAATCATTGAAGACAACTTAATTTATTCACATTTTTTAGTAAACTCTATATGCAAAGAATTAAATAATATACGTTTATATAGTATTGTAGATACTGGAAAAAAAGCATTAGAAATATTAAAAAAAGAAAAAATCGATATTATAATACTAGATTTGAAACTTCCAGATATAAGTGGAATAGATATTATAAATTATATAGAAGGAAATAATCTCTCACAATATTATGCCTCAATTATAGTACTTACAAATGAAATTGATTTACTAAACCAAGTAATAAACAAAAAAAGCGTATTTACATATAGTTCAAAAATAGACAATATAAATTCTTTTATAGATAAAGTTCGTGAACTATCAAAAGAAAAGCAAGACATTAGCTTAAAAGATTCTATAAAAGAAAAAATCTCTTCTGAATTAGAATATTTAGGTTTTGATTTTTCATATATTGGAACTAGATATTTATATGATTGTATATATGAATGTTATTTATCAGACACATTATATAATATTAATTTTAGTAAACATATTTATCCTATTCTTGCCAAAAAATATAATAAAAGCCAAGTTTTAATAAAAGCAAATATTTTTCAGGCAATTGGTCAAATGTATCGTACAATTGATAAAGATAAACTTTCTACATATTTTGGTTATTCACTATTAGACAAACCAACAACAAAAGAAATTATATTTACAATATTACAAAAAATATCCTAAACTTATAAAGAGAGATCAATACATTGCTCTCTCTTTTTTTGTTGTATGTTAATCTATGTAAAAACTAAAAAGAAAGAGTTTTCCTCTCATTAATTAATGACATCAGAATTTTAAATATTTTCCATAATTCTCTTGAAAAAACTAAAAAAACATCGTATAATATAAAAGTATTATAAATGCGCTCGTAGTTTAGCTGGATAGAATGCAAGGCTACGAACTTTGAGATCGGGGGTTCGAATCCCTCCGGGCGCACCACAGAAATAAAAATCAATCAGAAAATAAATCTGGTTGATTTTTTGTAATAAATGAATTCCAAAGATGTCTAATATATCTTGAATTATAATAAAACTACTGACAAATATAAAAATCCATGATATAATACCAAAAGTTTTTAGCAAAAGCTAAAATAATATCTCCTTTTAGAAATGGCATATTTTGTAACAACAAATAATTTTAAGGGAGGAGCAAACTTATGAAAAGAAAACACCCAAATACTATACCTATGGAAGAGATGACACAAGATTTACTTGATAAAGCATATTCTTGCGAAATGTCCAAAGAACAACTTCTTAAGATGTTTTCTGATTGTATTGAAAAAAAATGGATGGAAGAAGAAGAAAAATTCAGAAAAAAAGTTGAAGTATATCTTCAAAAAAATCAAGGTAATATTGAGTCTTACGAAGCAGATTTTTATGATTCTCGATTTGGATATGAAGATGCTAGAAATATCTATTCAAAATTCAAGATTGAATTCGATTTAAGTCAAAGATATAAATTTTATCTCGAAATTATATGTGCAATGTATAAGCTCCATAGAAATATGAATTATGGAATTGATATAACTTCTCTATATGCTTTATTAAATCATAATCATTTAGATATAGATTTTAATAAATATGCTGAAGTTATCGCTGTTGTTTGTATGATATTGGAAGGGGAAGTTTGTACTAGCACACAATGTGGTGAATTTTATGACCTAAGGAAACAGTACCGAATCCATAATAATTTTCAACTTACAATATTAGGAATGATTTATTTGGTTGAAAAAGAAAATTCTTAAAACAAAGAAAGATTAGTTTGAAATATAACTAATCTTTCTTTGCATAAAATATAAAATAAAATCAATCATAAAAAAATTGAATTTTTATTTATATATCAATAACTTTAAAAACATTTAATGAATCCATATCAGCAACTCTAACTTGTGAATATGATAAAGTATAATAATTTCCGTTAACAAATACAATTCTTCTAACTTCTTCTTCATAATTATTGCTTATAGTTCCAATCTCACCTTGTAATGAAAAACCATTTTCTAAGTCAATTTTATAGATAACTGCTCTCGAATTAGTTTTTAAACCAGATGATGAATTTATTGGAAATGCCATAATTCCTTTTTCTTTTGAAAATATTGCTGATTTATGGTTATATAATAATTCTGAATATGTGTATTTACTATCTCCAACAGCTATTTGAAATAATACTTGTGGATTTGTAAAATCTGAAACATCAAACATTACTAATTTAAGTCCATTATTTGTTACTCTGGTTCCATTTTCTTTTGTATCATATCCAAATCCTATTATATGTTTTTCATCATATGGATGTAAATATACACTATATCCAGGAAGTTTTACTTCTCCTAAAATTTGTGGATTTGTTGCATCTGATAAATCAATTACCCAGAATGGATCTGTTTGTTTAAATGTTACCACATATGCTTTACTTCCCATATATCTTACTGAATATATTTTTTCTTCTTCTGCTAATCCTTCAATTTTTCCTATTTCTTCTAACTTGTCATTTAACACATATAAATTATTACTTGTATTTTGATTTGACCATATTTCTCCTATAGTTGTTGCAATTCTAAAATTATCACCATTCTCATCCATTGAGAATTGGTTATTTACTCTTCCTTCAACCTCACCTTTAGCTTTATATATAATTTTTCCATTATTTAATTCAAATTTCATTAATTTTGTTTTAGTATTAACAACTTTATAATTTTCATCATATTCAACCTCATTTGTTGCAATATACATATTTTTTTCTGATGAATATAAATATGTTCCTGCTCCTAAAAATGTTTGAATATCTGCTTCATTATTTCCATTAATATTGATACCTACTAATATTAAATAATTTAAATCTTCTGTTTCGTCTAAATTATAAATTTTATCATAACTAATACATTTTTCTTCATTAGATATTGCTGTATCAATATATTTAGGCATATAATCATTTTCATTTAATTCTTCTATACTTTTACAACTAATATCATATCCATATATGTTTTTACTTACAGCAAAATATATATTTTCATCTATCATTCTTGACATTGATGTTATATAACTTCCTTCTAGCATAACATTTCTTATTTCTTTTGGATTACTTCTATCTGTAATATCATATATTATAATTCCTGTTTTTGACTTTGGCGCTTCACTAATATCTTGCATTTCTGTACTCATTTTTAAATTTTCATTATATGCTATATTTCCTATTAAAGCTAATTTATTATTTTGTACATATATTTCTATAGGATAAAAATTTTCTTCCTTAAAATTTATTTCTGCTATTTTTCCTGATGTTTCTGCATTCTCAGCATTTATTATTATAAGTCTTTGCTTACTTAAATAATAAATATATTTATCCTCTGTTTTTACAATATCTCCTTCATCAACATTTTCAACTTGGATATTTGTATTTGATCTAGTTTCTAACATGTCTGATTTGGCTACATCTGTTATACTCTCTTGTAAATTAAATGAATATTTAGTTTCTCCATTTGTAGAATTTTTACTTTTTATAATATTATAAAAATTCTCAAAATTTCCAACAGTTTCTAAATCAATTTTAGCAACATCTTCTTTTTTCATTTCTTGCAATACTTTAGGAGTTTTCTTCTGTGAAAATACTACTACTGATGATAATGCAACAACAAAAACTGCTGCTATATTTATTATTCTCTTCATTACTTTTTGTCTTTTTATTTTTTCTTCTTTTTGATATTCATCATATTTTTTATAAATTTCATCTATAAATTGCTTATCAGTTTTCATATTTATATCCCTCCTCTAATACTATTTTTTCCAATGCTCTTCTTGCTCTATATATCAATATTTTTACATTTGATGTTGTTTTATTTAATACATGTCCTATTTCTTTATAGCTTAATTCTTCTATATCTGCTAAATATATTACATTTTGATATTCTAATTTTAGTTTTTGAATTGCATTCTTTAAATTTTCTGCTCTTTCATTTTTAAATACTTTTTCCTCTAGTTCTTCAACATCTTTAATATTCTCATATTCTTTCTCATCTATTGCTACAATTCTTTTTTCTCTTTTTATATAATTTAATGCTTTTGATTTTGCTATTGTATAAAGATATGTTTTTAAAGAATATTCAAATCTGTAATTTTTCTTATGAATTAATACATATAAAAATACATCTTGTGCTAAATCTTCTGATATATCTATGCTTTTGGTATATCTTTGTATAAAATATATAATTGAATTTTTATGTCTTTTTACTATTTCTTCAAAACTTTTATTATTACCTAATAGAAACTCTTTGTATAGTTCTTTGTCTGTTTTCTCTTGCATCTTGAATCCTCCTTTTTCTATCTCTTATACAATCTTATCAGAAAAAAGTTACATCTACAAGAAAAAAGACCATTTCAATTTGAAATAGTCTTTATTTCCATTTATATTTCTCTTTATCTTTTAATTCGTTATATATCTCACAAAATCTTTCATATCTACCTTGAGATATTTTTCCATCTTGTACAGCTTGTTTCACTCCACATTTTTCTTCTTTTATATGTGTACAACCAACGAATTCGCAATTTCCTAATTCTTTCTCAATTTCTATAAAATATTTATCTAATTCTGAACTTTCTATTTCATTTATTTCAAAACTTGAAAATCCTGGTGTATCTGCAATATATGTATTTTCTTCAATTTCATATAATTTAGTGTCTGTTGTTGTATTTTTACCTTTTTTATTTTTCTTGCTTACTTCTCCTTCTTGTGTTTTATCTGTATTAAATATTGCATTTATTAGACTTGATTTTCCAACTCCTGAATTTCCTGAAAACACGCTTACTTTATTTTTTAATATTTCTTTTACTTCTTCAATTCCTTTATTTTCTTTTGCACTTGTTACAATTACTTTATATCCAACTTTAGAATATTCTTCTTTTATCTCTATATAACTGTCTTGTAAATCTATTTTATTAATAATAATTATTGCATTTATTCCTAATTTTTCTGCATATGCTAATTGTTTGTCTAACATTAATAAATCTGGTTTTGGATGTTTTGTTGATATTACAAATATTATTTGATCTATATTTGATATTTTAGGCCTTTTTATTTCGTTTTTTCTTTGTTCTACTTTTTCTATAATAGCTTCTGATTTTTCTTCATCTGTTACTTGTATTTCTACATTGTCTCCTACTAATGGTGTTATTTCATTATTCTTTAATTTGCCTCTTGCATATGCATTATATTCTTTGCTTTCTGTTTTTATTTTATATACATTTGATATATTTCCTATTATTTTTCCTTGCATTATTTATTTGCTTTTCTCCTTTTCTTTTTTATAACATATATATTGTATCACATTTTGGAGAATTATAAAATATATAATAAAAAACTCCCAAAATTAATGAGAGTTTTTATCATTTTATTCAATTGTTAATTTATCTGTATTATTCAAGTTCATATCAACAGTTTTCTTCAAAATGCCATCAATATATACTTTTATTGTAACATTTCCTTTTCCACTAACACTAACTTGTTTATCTGTAACATTTTCTTTTACTTTTTCATCTGTAACAGTTTCGCCATCAACAGTTACCTTTAATTGAATTGTATTTGGTGTATTATCAACTTCAACCTCTTTTTGGATAGTTGTACTTGTTGTTTCACCTTTTACACTTTCTGTAACTGGCTTTTTAATTTTATCTTGATATCCTGTTATTGATTTTACATTTATTGTTACTGTTCCTGTTTTTGTTTCAGCAATTTTATTTACTGTTAAAGTTATTGTTGAACCTTCATCAACTGTTTCACCAGATTTTATACTTTGGTTTAAAACAACTCCATTGTCTTTTGTTTTATCTTCAGTATATTCGATTTCAACAACTAAACCTTTTTCTTCTAAAGATTTTTTTGCTGTTTCTACATCTTTTTGTAATACTGATGTTATAACAACTTGTTTTATTCCAGTTCCAATGCTTATATATACTTTTACTGTATCTCCAGCATTTACTTCTGTTCCTTCATCTGTTTCTTGTTTTGTAATATATCCTGATTCGATTGTTTTACTTGTTTCTTCTACAAATTCAAGTTTTAATTTAGCATCTTTTGCAGATTTTTCAGCTTCTTCTTTTGTTGTTCCTACAAATTTTGGAACTTTAGTTTTTTCCGTTCCTAAGCTTACTATTACTTTAATTTCAGATTTTTCTTTTACTGTTCCATTTTGAGTATATTTTGGATTTTGTGAAATTATTTTTCCCGCTTCTACATCTGCACTATATTCAGCTTCTCCCTCTGAATATACTAATTTACTATCTTGAACTAATTTTTTGGCTTCATCTACAGTTTTTCCAACTAAATTAGGAATTGCCACATCTTTTGTTCTTGTAGCATTTGCTATTCCTAAAGTTGTTCCTAAACTTAATACAAATAATAATATTAGTCCAACAATTGTTGATAATACTTTATGTTTTTTTACAAATGCAACAAATTTATTTTCCTTTTTCTTTGCAGTTGCTTTTGGTCCTCTATTATCATCTTGAATTGTTGATATTCTTTGTGTTGGGGCATCTACATATTCATTATTATCTACAAAATTTCCTTGTGGTTCTTTTAATGCTCTTTTTAAATCTATTAACATTGCAGTTGCACTTTGATAACGTAAGTTTGGATCTTTCTTTAATGATTTCATTATTATATCATTTACTGCAATTGGAATATTTGGATTTGCAACAATTGCTGCAATTGGCTCTTCTTGCATATGTTTTAATGCCACTGATACTGGTGTATCTGCATCAAATGGTACTCTTCCTGTTAACATTTCATACATAACAACACCTAAAGAATATATATCAGATTTTTCGTCTGTAAATCCTCCACGTGCATGTTCTGGTGAAAAATAATGTACTGATCCAATAGTTGTTCCAAATGCTGTAATTGTTGAGTTTGATACTGCTTTTGCAATTCCAAAGTCTGTTACTTTTGCAACTCCATCTTCTGTTATTATTATATTATGTGGTTTTATATCTCTATGTATAATATGATTTTTATGTGCTGTTTCTAATGCTGATGCAATTTGAATTGCTATATTTACTGACCATTTCCATGGAAGTGGTCCTTTTTCTTCTACAATTATATCTTTTAATGTCTTACCTTTTACTAATTCCATTACAATATAATGTAAATTTCCATCAACACCTACATCATACACAGAAACAATATTTGGATGTGTTATACTTGCTGCAGATTGTGCTTCAACTTCAAATCTTTTAACAAATTCTTCATCTGTTGTAAATTCATCTCTTAATATTTTTATTGCTACATATCTATTTAATACATGACATTTTGCCTTGTATACTGTTGCCATTCCTCCACTGCCTATTTTTTCTAATATTTCATATCTGTTTGCTAATAATCTTCCTTTTAAATCCATGATTTTTAAATCCTTCCTAGGTTTTTAGCTAACCCATTGATTTTTCTTTTGAAACTCGAAAATTCAAATCGGGTGAAGAAAATGTGGCAAAACCACACTTTTCTTATATTTTTTTATTATATGTTTTTAATAATTACAACTGTTATATTATCCATTCCACCATTTTCGTTTGCTAGGTCTACTAGTCTTTGTGGTGCTTTTTCAATATTTCCTGTTGCTATTTGAAAGATATCTTCTTGTTTCACCATATTTGTAAGTCCATCTGATGAGATTAATAAGATATCTTCTTTTAGAAATCCTTTAACTGCTACATCTGGTTCAACAAATGCATTACATCCTAATGCTTTTAATAGCATATTTTTCTTTGGATGTACTTCAGCTTCTTCTTTTGTTATTGTTCCGTCTTTTACTAATTTTTGAACATAACTATGATCTGTTGTTAATTTTCTTATAAATGTCTTTCTTATTCTATATATTCTGCTATCGCCTATGTGCCCAATATATGCCTTATTATTATATATTAAGCAAACTTCTAAAGTAGTACCCATTCCTTCATATTCTTTATTTTCTCTTGATTTTTCATATACCACCATATTGGCATATTCCATACTACTTGCTATTAGTTGTATAAGACTTTCTCTATCTTTTGGTGTTTCTTTGAAATTGTTTTCAATATAATTTTTTGTGCATTTTATTGCTAAATTACTTGCAATTTCTCCGCCTTTATATCCACCCATTCCATCTGCTAATAGGTATAGTTTTACTTCACTTGATGAATCAGATATATAATATGCATCTTGGTTCATTTCTCTGACTTTTCCAACGTCTGATTTTGCATAAGCAATTATCATATTTCACCTCATATCTTTCTATATGTTTTTAGTTATATCATATATAAAAATTTTTTTCAATTATTTTCACTAATTTTCCATATTATGATTGTAGGTTTTGTCTTCTTAATTGTCCACAAGCTGCATCTATATCTGAACCCAACTCTCTTCTTATTGTTGCTACTATTCCATGGTCATTTAGATAATCTCTAAACTTAATTATATTTTCATTTGAACTCTTAGTATATGCTCCATTTTCTATTTTATTAATAGGTATCAAATTTACATGACATATCATTCCTCTTAATAAATGTACTAATTCTTTTGCATCTTCTAAATTATCATTATTGTCTTTTGCTAATGCATATTCAAATGAAATTCTTCTATTTGTTTTCGCAATATAATCTTTACAAGCTTGTAATAATTCTTCTATTGGAAATGCATTATTTACAGGCATCATACTACTTCTTTTTTCATTTGTTGTAGCATGTAATGATATTGATAATGTGCATTGAATATTTTCATCTGCTAATCTATAAATTGCTGGTACTAATCCACTTGTTGAAACACTTATATGTCTTGCACCTATATTTATTCCTTTTGGATTATTTATTATTCTAATAGCATTTACAACATTATTATAATTATTTAATGGTTCTCCTATTCCCATAAATACTACATTTGATATTCTTATATTATTGTCTTGTTCTACAGCTAATATTTGTTCTACAATTTCTCCAGATGTTAAATTTCTTACAAATGGAATTCCTGTTGATGCACAGAATTTGCATCCCATTTTACATCCAACTTGTGATGATACACATATACTGTATCCATGATGATAGCTCATTAATACTGTTTCTATTGCATTTCCATCTAATAAGTCAAATAAATATTTTTTTGTTCCATCACTTGACTCTAATTTTCTTAAAATCTTGAAATTGCACATTGTATAATTTTCTTTTAATTTTTCTCTTAGTTGTAAAGAAAGATTTGTCATTTCATCAAATTCTTTGACTTTTTCTTCATATAACCACTTAAATACTTGTTCTGCTCTAAATGGCTTTTCTCCCATTTGAACAAATTCTTCTTTTAGACTATCTAAATTATAATCTTTTATATTTTTCATTATTATTTTTTTCTCCTAATAATCCAATTTTTTTCACATTTTATTGGAAGAAGTATTTTTACTTGTTGACCTTTTACCCCTGGATTTATAAATTCAATTTCTTTGTCTGTTTCTATATCCCACATTTTCTCTATTTTGAATACAACTGGCTCTATATGATGTGGTACTAAAATTTCCATTGTATCTCCAACTTGTAATCTATTTCTTACTTCCATAATTGATTTTTCTTCATTGTATTCCACAACTTTTCCACCAAATTGGTATAACTCATTATATTGGTGTCCATCATATTCTTGTATATCTTGATTTTTTCTATCATTGAAATAAAATGTTGTTAATTCTCTTGTTTTTATTTTTTCAATTTCTTTTAAATATTTATCAACATCATAATGTGATGGATCTTTTTTATAATCATCTATTGCATTTCTATAAACATTTACTATACTTGCAACATAATATTCTGTTTTTAAACGTCCTTCTATTTTTACACTGTCAACTCCCATGTCTATTATTTCTGGAAGTTCTCTTATTAAACATAAATCTTTTGATGAAAATATACTTGTTCCATGTTCGTCCATTTCTATTGGCATATATTGTCCTGGATTATTTCTTTCTTCTGCATATAAATTATATGACCATCTACAGCTTTGTGCACAATCTCCTAAATTAGCACTTCTACAAGCTAAGAAATCACTCAAGAAACATCTTCCAGAATATGCAAAACATATTGCACCATGTACAAATATTTCAATTTCCATTCCTTCTGGTTTATTTGCCATTATATATTTTAATTGTTCTTTATTTAATTCTCTTGCCATTATCATTCTTTTAGCACCATTTTTATACCAGAAATTACATGAGTGTAAGCTTACTAGATTAGCTTGTGTACTTACATTTATTGGAACACTTGGTGCATATTGTTTTAACGTTTCTATTACTCCTCCATCTGCCGCAATTATTCCATCTGGTTTTATCTCTTCTAATTTTTTTGCCATTTCTATTATTTCTGGATATGTTTCATCCCAAGCATATATATTTAAGGCTACATATACTTTTTTTCCAATACTATGTGCATATTTTATTGTTTGTATTAAATCATCATCTTGTATTTCTGCTCTTGATCTTAATGATAATGATGCTGTTCCACAATATACTGCATCTGCTCCGTATAAAAATGCTATTTTTGCTTTTTCAAATGATCCTGCTGGTGCTAATAATTCTATTTCTTTCACTTTATTCTTTTCCTTTCTTCTTTCACGATAGCACATTTTGTGCCTAATAATACAGGTTAAATTATACTCTATTTATGGATTATTGTCAACAAAAAAAGCGAGTCTAAGATTTTCTATCAAATGAAAATTTTAAGAAAATCTAAGACTCGCCATATTTATCTAGTACAGAAAGTTCTCCTACAAGGAGAACTTTCCTACTATATAAAAAAGCCTTAAACACATAAAGTGCTTAAAGCTTATAATTTTACATTATAAATTTTAAATATATAAACAAAACTACCTCTAATATCAATATTGCTGGCATTCCAATTGTAAACTTTAGTTTTTTAGTTTTATGTCTAAATGTGTACATTCCAGAAATTGTTCCAATTCCTCCACCTAATAATGTAATTAAAAATAATGTGTTTTCTGGAATTCTCCATCTTCCTTTTTTTGCTTTTCTTTTATCTGACCACATAACATAAAAACCTATTAAATTTATTATTATTAAATATATTACAAAATTTTTAGTTGTAAATAGATTAAATTCAGCTAAATTTTCCATATTTTATCCTTTTCTATTAAACATTGAACTTAAATACTACTATATCTCCATCTTGCATTACATATTCTTTTCCTTCTTGTCTAACAAGTCCTTTTTCTTTTGCAGCAAGCATTGAGCCTTCTTTCATTAAATCATTATATGATACAACCTCTGCTTTAATAAATCCTCTTTCAAAGTCAGAGTGAATTTTTCCAGCAGCTTGTGGTGCTTTTGTTCCTTTTGTTATTGTCCATGCTCTTACTTCAGTTTCACCAGCTGTAAGGAATGACATTAATCCAAGTAAATCATAGCTTTTCTTTATTAATTTGTCTAATCCTGATTCTTCTAATCCAAGAGCATCTAACATTTCTTTTTTATCTGAATCATCTAGTCCTGATAATTCTTCTTCTATTTTTACACATAGTGGAATTACTTCTGCATGTTCTTTTGCAGCATATTCTTTTACTTGTTTTACCATTTCTTCATCATCTGCTGTTTGAATTTGCTCTTCAGATATATTGGCAATATAAATTATTGGTTTTGATGTTAATAAAAACATATCTTTTACTAATTCTTGTTCATCTTCATTACATTCTACAGCTCTTGCTGGAATTCCGTTATTTAAGTTTTCTTTTAATTTTTCAATTAAGTCTATTTCTGCTTGATATTTTTTATCTGCTTTTAAGTTTTTCTTTGCCTTGTCTAATCTTTTATCAAGTGTTTCTAAATCTGCAAATATTAATTCTAAATTAATTGTTTCTATATCTCTTAATGGATTTACACTTCCATCTACATGTATTACATTTGGATCTTCAAAACATCTTACAATTTGGCAAATTGCGTCTACTTCTCTTATGTGTGATAAAAATTTGTTTCCTAATCCTTCACCTTTGCTTGCTCCTTTTACTAATCCTGCTATATCAACAAATTCTACTATTGCTTTTGTTATTTTGGCTGGATTATACATTTTTGCAAGATTGTCTATTCTTTCATCAGGTACTGCTACAACTCCTACATTTGGTTCTATTGTACAAAATGGATAGTTTGCACATTCTGCTCCTGCTTTTGTTATACTATTAAACATTGTACTTTTTCCTACATTTGGTAAGCCTACTATTCCTATTTTCATTTTATCACATTTCCTTTTCTTATTATTTTACACATATTTTATTATAATACCAATTCTTACTTTTGTAAATATTTTTAACAATAAAAGTGGCTCTAAGAATTTCTATGTAATGGTAATTACTTAGAGGTTCTATAAGTCACATATTTATTCTGTACAGAAAAAAAGAAGCCCTGACTTTATTATATTCAAGGCTTTTTATCTATTAAGCTTCTTCTGGTGCTTTAACAGGGCAAACACCTGCACATGTTCCACATCCTATACATGCAGACTCATCTATAACAAAACAAGTTTCACCTTGTGATATACATCCAACAGGACAATTTGCAGCACATGCACCACAGCTTATACATTTATCACATTGTATTCTGTATGCCATTATATTCACCACCTTTCACTAATTTTCTTCTAATTCATCTTTTTCATTGTCATCTTCATCTACTTTTACATCTTTTATAACTTTTATATCTTTTACTTCATATCTTTTTTGTTTAAAGATGTCTCCATCTTTTATTCTAACTCTAACTGTTTCTTTTAATGTTTCAACATTATCAACTTCTCCAACACCATCTGGCGTTTTTACTATTGCTCCTACATGTGGTAATCTTTTTTCCTTTTCTTCATATACTTCTTGTTCATATTTTAAGCAGCACATTAATCTACCACAATTTCCTGAAATTTTCGTTGGGTTTAATGAAAGATTTTGTTCTTTTGCCATTTTTATTGATACTGTTTCAAAGTCTCCTAAAAATGAACAGCAACATAATTCTCGTCCACAAACTCCATTTCCACCAATTCTTTTTACTTCATCTCTTACACCTATTTGTCTTAATTCTATTCTTGTTTTATATGTTGCAGCTAAATCTTTAACAAGTTCTCTAAAATCCACTCTTCCATCTGATGTAAATGAAAATAATATTTTGCTATTATCAAATTTATATTCTACATCTGTTAAAGTCATGTCTAATTTATATTCTTTAATTTTTTTATTACAATATTCAAATGCTTCTTTTTCTTTCTTTTTTAAGTCTTCTGCATGTTTCAAATCTTTGTTTGATGCAAGTCTTAAAACTTTTTTTAATGGTGTGTTTAATTTTTCTTCATCTATCATTCTTCCTGGAATTATTACTTCTGCAATATCTTCACCTTGTGTTGTTTCAACAATAATATATTCACCCTTTTGGACTTCTAGCCATTTAGGATCAAAAAAATATATTTTTCCTAATCTCTTAAATCTAACTCCTACTATTTTTTTCATTCATTACGTCCTTTCTATTTTCGAAATAAATAATTTATATTAAATAATAAATTATCTATGCACATATCATAATTACTATTTGCTTTTAGTCTTTTTTTAGTTTCTTCTACAATATCTATAGCATTTATATATCTTAAATCTTCTTTGCTTAATTTTAACAATAAAACATTCATATATTCTAAAACAGAGTAAATTTCTTCTTTTGCTTTATATATTTCTTCTGACATTTTTACAATATCTATTACATCTTTATTTTTAAAACTTTTTAATATATTTTCAATATTTTCATATAAAGTTTTATTTTCATTTAGTTTTAATGCTTTTCCTATACTACCTTGCGAAAGATTTATTATACTATCATCAATCTCTATTTCTGGATAATTTTGTTTTATATAACCTTTCACTTCAGAAATTTCTAAATTTTCGAAATGTATTCTCGTACATCTTGATTTTATAGTACTTAACATATTATCTTCATTTGAACATATTAATATAATCGTTACATATTCTGGTGGTTCTTCTAATGTTTTTAATAAGCAATTTTGTGCTTCTGATGTCATAGTATCACTATCATCTATTATATATACTTTATTGTCTGATACTATTGGTTTTTCTGCTACTTTTCTTTGCATTTCTCTTATTTGGTCTATTTTTACTTTTCCATCTTGTGGTTCTATCATCATAAAATCTGGATTATTGTTAGAATCAAATTCTATACAAGCTTTACATCTACAATTTTCTTCATTTGGTGTTAAACATAGTAATTTTTTGGCAAATTCTAAAGCTATTTTTTTCTTTCCAATTCCTTCTGTTCCCCAAAACAAATAACTATGTGATGTTTTATTTAATTCTAAGGCTTTTTTTAATATTGTTTTATTTTTTTCATTTCCAATTATTTTTTCAAACAATTTTTATTCCTCCAAATTTAATTTTCACCTTTTATATTCTTATATATTAATTATTTTTATACCTAATTATTATACATTATATTAACATTTTTTTCAAGATTATTTACCATATATTTTAAATGCAGATAGTTTATACTATCTGCATTTGATAATTTGTTATTATACTTTTCCAAATTTATTTAATGGCCAAAATCTAAATAATACTTTTCCTTCTATTTTCTCTAATGGTATACAACCAAATGATCTACAATCTCTACTTCCTGTTCTATTATCTCCTAGACAAAATACACAATTTTCAGGTACTGTAAATCCTGTGAAATTTCCTTCATGTGTTGCATCTTGATGCATATCTGTAACTAAACCTGATTGTAAATAATCTTCTTGTAGCTTTTCTCCATTAATATATACTGCTCCATCTTTTATTTCTACATAATCTCCTGGTAACCCTATTACCCTTTTTATATAACTTGTTTTAGATGTTTCTAACACATAATATGCAAATTTATTCCAAAATCCTTGTGGTTCATTTTCGTATGTTGCAACTGGATTTGTTAAATCTATTTCTTCTTTTGATACCCATGTTTTACTTGGAGCTTCAAAAGTAACTATATCTCCTCTATTGGGAAGTTTTTTTGTTGTTCTTCCTAATCTGCTTAACCACAATCTTTCACCTTCATGTAATGTTGGAAACATTGATGACATTCTTACTTCTGTTGGTGTTCCTATATAATATCTTACTATTAATGCTAGCACTACTGCTATTACAAAACATAATATCCATTCTATTGTTTCTTTTATTATTGATTTACCCATTTTTATCACATTCCTATTCTTTGTTTTCTCTCGTTACCTATTTATTATATATTATTTGAATATTTTTTTCAATATTTATCCTATATTTTTCTATATCTTCTACAATCTACTTTTCCCCTTAAGTATTTTGAAATTTTTTCACCTTTTATCAAATTTTCTTTTTGCTGTTTTGTAAGTGTTTTGATTTGATATTCTAATTTACATGCTAATGATTTTTCTTTACTTTTCCATGCTATTTCTAATTTTTCAGCATTATGTGATTTTGTATATTTTGCACCTCTTTTATCTTTAGTTATATGTTCTTCTATTCTTCTTTCTAAGTTATTTGTCATTCCTGTATAAATTGAATTATCTGAACATCTTATCATATATGTATAATACATTTTTTCATCTCCGTTTTATAGTAAAAACACCTTAAAATACAATACTGTAAATTAAGGTGTTTTTTTATTATACCAATAACTTGTATAAATGTTATGGTGAGCCAGAAGGGATTCGAACCCCCGACCCTTTGCTTAGAAGGCAAATGCTCTATCCAACTGAGCTACTGACTCATGTGTCTTAACACTTAAATATAATATCACAATTTAAGTATTAAGTCAACATTTTTTTGAAAATTTTTACACATTTTTTATTAATCAATTTCAACTTTTTCATTAGTATCATCAGTTGTTACTGATTTTGGTGCTTTTTCTAACAATTCTGGTTTCTTTAAATATTTATTTAATTGCTTAAATGATGTTGCATAATAATGTCCATCACATATTCTCTCATCACCAACAAAAGCAATTGTTATACATTTTTCTTCCTTTATTTCATCATCTTCATAAATATAACTTTTCTTCTTTTTTCCCATAGAAAAAAATAAACTTGTTGTTCCAAAATTATATATATGATGATATATACTATCAATCCCAAGAGATCCTACATTTGTTAAAAATACACTTGTATGAAATGGACTTGCTTTAATTACTGCTTTTGGCATAATTCCATGCTTATCTAAAAATTTCAAAAATTTAACTACAAATAATATAAATCCATTTGGAATTATATTTAGTATATTAACAAGTTTATCTGTTTTATTAGCTGTTTGCAAATCTTTATTTTTCTCAATCGTTGCATCAACTTTCTCTTTTATTTCTAATATAGTCTCCGTTCCTGTAAATGGTATTTTTACTACAGTCTCTTGCCCATCATCTGTCAAACTTTTCTTTATTGAAAGAGATACATATATTGTATCCCTTTGATATGTTGTTCCATTCATTACAAACCTATTTAATTTAGGTCTTTCATTTATTATTCTTACAATTCCTGCATATATAATATTCATATATGACATTCTTATTCCTTCTTGTGCCTTCTTATCTATGTATTCTTCCATATTACTTAATGGTATATCTTGTTTAAAATATACTTGTGCATCACTTCTGTCAATCATTACAGAAGGTAATATTTTAAAAATTGGTTCTAAGTTTTTTACTTTCTTTCCATCTGCTCTATGTCCAAACATCCTTTGCTCCCTTTTCTTAAAAGTCTATGTTTTTTCACTAAATTCCTAAAATTTTTGCTTCAACATTAAACATTTTATATTTATTTGTTTTTTCATCTATTTTAAATTCAATTAATGTATTTTCAAGTGTTTCCTCATTTTGTCTTAAATCTGTTGTAAAATATAATTTTATTTGTGGTATTTCTACTTTATTTGTTACTATTTCTCTAAATGCTTCTGCTGTGTGTTTATCATCTTCACAAATCAAAATTAATTGTGGCATTGAAGAATATCCTGAATCCCCTGGTACGAAGTTTTCATAAAATTCTTTGTACATTGTCATTTTATCAACTAATTTTTTTTGCCAATCTTGTTCTCTTCTTACCGCTTCAAACAAAAATGTTATTGATTTATTATTTTTAGTTAATTTTACAGATCCTCCTGTTGCTTTAAAGGTTTTTCCAGAAATCTTTGCTTGAATCGTTGGTTTTACAACATAGCTATCAAATGCCTTTACTTTTCTAAGATATGCTATAATTGTTTGATTTCCTGCTAATCTCTTTTTTATCATTGCAACTGGTTTTACATTATCTGTTTGTTGCCATTTACATTCAATTTCCTTTGATGTTAACAAATATTTTCCCATCTTTTCAAGACAATATATTCTATATATTCCTTTTCCTTCTTCAGATGTAAAATAATATCTTGTTAATATTTTTGATTTTACTAATTGATCTAATTTATTATTTAATTTATCTTGTGATTGTGGGTTAATTCCTTTCCATTCAAGCATTTGATAAATTTGTCTTGATGTTATAAATTCAAATTCATTTACTAATTCTAGTATTGCAAAATGAATGTCTGTTATATGTCCAATGTTTATTTTATGTATTATTTGATTCATTGATACATATCCATCTTTTCCATCAAATGTTTTTATTTCACCTTCTCTTATAGCAAATGGTGATACTTGTGCTTTTATTTGGCTATCTTCAACCATATTTAATTCCTCCTTTTGCTAAAACACATTTTTATTTTAGCTTATATACTTTTTATATTTATAATTATATTATCGTTAGTTTTAATTTCTTTTTTTCTGGTTGTATTTTCTTTATACATACATCAACAGATTGACCATATTGTAAATTTTCATTATATTCTGTCATTCCCACTAAATTTGGAGTTATTTCTATAAATACTCCATTTTTATTTTTTTCAGTATCTCTTACTATTCCTTTAACTGTCATTCCTTCTTGAAAATTTTTTACATTTTCTTCCCAAGTTCCTAAACAATCTTTGTATGATAAATTTATTTTACCTGTTTTTTTATCAATGGATTTTACTTTACATTGTATTTCTTGTCCTATCTTTACTCTATCTTTTGGTGATTTTATTCTCACAACAGATAAATCTTCAATAAAAACAAGTCCAGATTTTCCATCTTCCATTTCTACAAAAGCACCATATGGTTGCATTCCACTGACTCTTGCATTTACAATTTGTCCTTCTTTTAATTCCATTATTTCTCCTCTGTATTTTTATATTATTTTCTTATGTAATTTGTATTTCAATTATACAGCTTTTTTTAATATTTTTCAACTGTTTATTTTCCTATTAAGGTTTTTACTTCAAAATCTTTTAGATATCTCCATTTTCCAAGTTCTATATCTTTTACTCCAATATTTCCTATCTTGCTTCTATGTAAAGCTATTACTCTTCTTCCAACAGATTCACACATTCTTCTTACCTGTCTATTTTTCCCTTCATGTATTGTTATTTCTAATCTTGATATATCTTTTTCTTCATCTGTTTTTAAAATTTTTACTTTTGCTGGTCTTGTAGTATACTCATCTATTTTTACACCTTTTCTTAATTGTTCTACTTCTTCATTTTTTATTATGCCTTTTACTGTAACTGTGTATGTTTTTGTTATCTCATGTTTTGGATGTGTTACTTTATATACAAAATCTCCATCATTTGTTAAAATCAAAGCTCCTGATGTATACATATCTAATCTTCCAACAGGTACAACTCTTTCTCTAACTTTTACTAAATCCAACACTTTGTCTCTTCCAAATTGCTCATCAGATGTTGTTACATATCCAATTGGTTTATTTAATAAAATATATACTTTTCTTTCTTCTTGTTTTACATTTTTGCCTTCAAATGTTATTTTGTCTTTTTCAGGATTTACCTTAACACCTAGTTCTGTAATTTTTTTTCCATTTACTTGAACTTTTCCTTGTATAATATATTCTTCGCATTTTCTTCTTGATGCAATTCCACATTCTGCTAAATATTTTTGAAGTCTCTCTTCCATATTAATTTGCACGATATTAATCATGCTCTCCTTTCTTTTCATGTACTATTTTTATATTTCCTGCATATTATATATTAATTCCTTTTACTTTTCTAAAAGGCTTTATATAGATTTCTCCGGCAAGGTTCTCTTGCCGGTTATTTTATTTCTCTATCTTTTAATTTATCAAGTATATCTTTAAAATATTGTGGTAATTCTGCTTCAAGGCACATATCTTTTTGAGTTATTGGATGTTTAAATTCTAATTTTTGAGCATGTAAACATTGTCCAATAACATCAAATTCATTTTTTCCATTTGAATATGTATAATCACCAACAATAGGATATCCTATATGTGATAAATGTACACGTATTTGATGTGTTCTTCCTGTTTCTATATTTACTTGTAACAATGTGTATTTATCAAATCTTTTTAATACTTTTATATGTGTTATTGCATTTTTACCATTTTTATTAACAGCCATCTTTTTTCTATCTGATGTACTTCTTCCAATTGGCATATCTATTGTTGCTTCATTTTCTTTAAAAACACCTCTAACAAGCGCAATATATGTTTTCTTTACTTCATGATTTTTTATTTGTTCACTCATTTTTACATGTGCATTATCATTTTTAGCAACAATTAATAGTCCTGATGTATCTTTATCTATTCTATGTACTATACCTGGTCTTATTTCTCCACCAATTCCAGACAAACTATCTTTACATATTGCCATAATAGCATTTACTAATGTTCCATCTGGATTACCATTTGCGGGATGTACCACCATTCCTTTAGGCTTATTTACAACTATAATATCACTATCTTCATATATAATTTCAATTGGGATATTTTGTGCTTTTAGTTCTATTTGTTTTGGTTCTGGTATTTCAACTGATATTTTATCATTTTCTTGAATTTTATATGATACTTTTGCATTTTTTCCATTAACTAATATATTTCCATCTTCAATTAATCTTTGTGCAGATGTTCTAGTTATATCTGTATCAACACTTGGTATATATGTATCTAAACGTTTTCCTTTTTCTTCTTGGCTAACTATATATTCTTTCATTTTGTTTCCTCTTTTTCTTTTACTTCACTTAAAAATTTTGTTTCTACATATAATTTATCTGCAACTGCTTGTACAACATTTTTTAATAAATATTGTTCTTCTGTCATTCTGTCTATATGTGGAAACTCTTTACGTACAAATACATTTTTTATTGATATTTCCAAATTTGCACAAAATCTATTATATGCTTTACTTAACTCAAAATACTTTGTTGTTTCAGATATTAATTTTCCAATATCTCCTATGCTATATACTTGTTTTAAAATACATATTACCATTAAATATGCAATATGTGTTTTGCCATATTTTTTCTTTTCAGGTGCTGGCATTATTCCTTGTTTTACATAGTTATTTATCATTGTTTTAGTTATTATTTTATCATCATTATTTGAACTCAATATTCCTAAATATTTTTCTAAATAATTTACTACTTGATCTAAATATAAATCAATTTCTGGCAATTCATTCCACCTTGGTAAGTGATGTTTGGTTATTTTTTCAATTCTTTCTTCATTATTTTGCATCTTTTATCACATTCTTTCTTTAATATACAATTATTTAACTCTCTAATTATCTAATTTTTCTCTTTTGCATATTATAAGAAATTTTAGCAACAAAACTAGCAGGTGCTAATTTTGCTCCAATTCTTGCTAATTTTATTTTCCAACCTGGAACAATATAAAATTTTCCTTTAAAAAATTTATTTATAGCATATTTTGCAACATATTCACTACTCAAACCTTTTAATGCAAATTCAACATCTGCAACTTTATTAAAGTTTGTATCTACTGGTCCTGGGCACAAAATACTAATTTGTACTTTTGATTTTTTTCTTCTTAGTTCTTCTCTAATTGATTCTGAAAATCTTACTACATAATTTTTTGTTGAATAATATGTTGTCATAAGTGGTCCTGGCATAAATCCAGCAATTGATGCTACATTTAATATTTTTCCACTATCTTTTTTTATCATTTCTTTTAAATATAATTTTGTTAAAATATGATATGCTATTATATTTGTATGAATCATTTGAATATCTTTATCTAAACTTGTTTCTTCAAAATGTCCACAATCTCCAAATCCAGCATTATTTATTAATATATCTATATCCTTATTTTCTTCATATATTTTTTTACAATTCTCTTCTTTTGATATATCCATAACAACAATTTTTGTTTCTGTTTTTAATTGTTTTTTTACTTCTTCTAGTTTTTTTTCATCTCTTGCTACTAATATCAAGTCATATCCCTTTTGGCTTAATATTTTTGCCATATCTCTTCCCATTCCTGAAGAAGCTCCTGTTATTAATGCCTTCATTTATATCTTCCTTTCATAAAATAAATTATTTTTAATTTAAAAACCTCTTGAAAATGTTTCAACTATAGTATCTACTAAAAGTTTTATTATAACATTATTATTATATAAATTTATAAAAAACTTTCTTGTAAATGGTACTATTGCTAGTACAAGTCCAATCACAATCAAAATCGCAATATATATTACAATTTTCTTTATTTTTTCAAGTGAAATCTTTGTTTTTTTTCTTTCATATCTCATTTGTGGCTGTTTTGTAGCCTTTTTTATTTGTTCATAATATCTTTGCATAATAGACATTTCTTCTAATCGTTCCTGATTTTGGCTCATTTCTCTTTGATTAGCTACTCTTTTTAAATCTTTTTTTAGTCTATTATTTTCTTGAATTATTCTATTATATTCTTCTATAGATACACTTTGTCTCTTTATTTTTTCGTCGTATTCTCTTCTTTTAAAATCATTTGATAATATTTCATAAGCTTCATTTATTTGGCGCATTTTATCTTGGCAATTACTATTATTTTGTAAGTCTGGATGATATTTTTTTGCAAGTGTTTTATATGCTTTTTCGATTACTTCTTCTGAAGCATTTTTATCTACTTCTAATATTTCATAATAATTTTTCATACTTCATTATGCTGGCTTTTCTTTTGTTTTTATATTTACCTTTGCCTGCATCTCCTCCACCTTGTTCTATTTTACATTAAATCAAGAAAATAAGCAAGTATTTATTACTTAAGAAAAAAAGAATTGGTGGTAGTTTCCAATTCTTTCACATATATATTTTTTATCTATCTTATATAATTTTTATCATCTGCATATGGAATATCTTCCTTTGAAAACTCCCATGGTTTGTCAGATATAAGTTTTCTCCATAAAGATGCATATGGTTCTAATGTAAACTCTTCTGTTAAACTATTCAAATCAATATCTGGTAATAATTCTAATGGATCTATTGTATATGCTAATCCTGTTTCTTCTGTATTAGATTTTCTTATTTCCAAATGAAGATGTGGCACTCTTGAACCACCACTTGAACCTGTTTTTCCTATTATATCAGTTGTTGTTACTTTATCTCCTGGCTTTACTAAAATTTCTCTTAAATGTCCATATACAACTCTTCTACCATCATCATTTAATATTTCAACTTTATTTCCATATCCATCATTAAATGCATCAAAACCTTCTGTGGTTGTTCCATCAAATTCTGCTAACAATACTGTTCCAGAAGTTATAGGATGTACTTCTGTTCCTATATCTGCTGTTATATCAAACCCTGAATGTGCTCTCTCTTTAAATAACACATAATGATTTTTTCTTATTCCCCATTTATCATGTTCTGCTACTTTGTATTTTGGCTTAATTGGCCATATATATTTACTATCTTTCATTTTTTTTCAATCCTTTCCTATGTACATTTTATTGTTGTAGTCCTTGCTGACTATTTTCAACTTTTTGAATTCTTTGTTTTAACCTTAATACTTTTCTTTCTTTTTCAGGAATAAATTTATGATTTATTCCTTTTAATTTACCATCAATTGTTTTGGCTTTAACCAATCTCTTTTTTTCTTTTTCTTCATATTCTAATTGTTCTTGTAAAATTTGCAATTGTCTTGAAGCTGGTATATTTTTATTATTTGGATTATATCCATAAAGAACTGCAATTTTATCATACATGTCTGTTAAATATTCCATTGCCTTCTCTCTTGGAATTCTACATATATGTACTTCTCTATCTCTTCCTTGTCTACGATTTACATATAAACTATCTTTTAATCCAAAAAATTCTGAAACATATTTTGATGATAAATTATCTCTATGTAATGTTGAGCATAAAAATATTTCTTTATTTTGTGAATTCTTAAAAAATTGTTCTATATGTTTTTGAATTCCATTGTATAATATTATTCTTGCTAATCCAACACTTCTATTATGCGGATTTGTTAAATATGTATCTAATTCTACTGCATTTCCTGTATTTGCTGTATAATATTGTGTTTCGTCAAATTCTGGCTCTTCATGAATTTTTAATTTTCCCTTATGCATTAATTCTGCATATTCTTTTTCTTCTTCCATAAAAGTTTCATAGTCTTGAATTTCAGAACTTTCTTCTCCATTCCTTTTTCCAAACTCTGCTTCAATATCTTCAAGTGTTATCCAGTAAAACATTTCATATTTTTTTGCAATTTCTTTTCCATAATTTTGTATAATATATTCTGACATATATTTATTAAGATTTTCTCTTAGTTCACTTTTTTCATGATATTCATTTTGCTCCAATTCTTGTTGTAAATATCCATATAAAGAATTCTCTGTACTTCTTCCAGATTGTCTTAATATTCTTCTTTTTGCATATTCAAATGCTTTTATTTTTATAATATAAATATTTCTTAAATCTTTCTTGTAATCTCTATCTGATAAATATTGTGATTTTACATATTGCTTATATTTTTCACCATATTTAAAATATTTCGTAATATCATTATATGTAAATGGACTTTGTCCTTGTGTTACATATGTTGCAGCTTCAACTTTATCATTTTCATCTGTTGCAACAATTACTGAATTTTCATTTGAATGTACATATTCTGATATTCCTTCTCTTCCTGTGTCAAATAATTGACCTTCTCTTCCTTCTTTTTTCATTGCTTCTAGACTTATTTGTTCTAGTTCTACTATTTGGTCTAGATATTTTTCTTCATTATCTTTCGTAAGTTCAACTATTTTAATCATATTTTTGCACCTCTTAGGGGTATAATAAGCCACAAAATATAATTATATCTTGTTAAGCTAATATTTACTTTTTTATAAATCATAAAAGCCTTTGTAAAAAGGCTCTTTCTAAAATATATACTTGTCTTTTGTAATTATTCTTTATTTATGAAATTTATTTAAAAATGTTCCAACAAAATGTACAATTGGTGTTGAATTATTATTTGCAACTTCTTTTCCCAAGGCTTTTCCACCTACTGTTAATGATGCAACCATAGCACTTATTACAAATTGTAAGTTCACTCCAAATTTTTCTGTTATTTTTGATGCAATCATTGCACTTATAGCTCCACTTAGTACTCCACATATATCTCCTATTACGTCTGCACATATATTTGCAACTCTTGCTGAATTTTTTATTAATTTAATAGATGTTTTTGCACCTTTTACTTTTTTTGTTGCTTTTGCATGAAACTCTTCTTCATTAGCGACTGTTACTGCAACTCCTATTATATCAAATCCTATTCCTATTGCAATAACTAATATTAATATAAATATTGATGCTCCTAAATTTAAGTTAGATACTCCATTTGTTGATACATATGAAAAACATATTGATAACACAAATGTTATTATAAATACTTCTATAAACCACTTGAGCTTCGAGTGATCTTTTCCTTTTGAATTTTTACTCATTTTTTATTTTTTTCATTCTCCTTAATAATTGTTTTTATAAAAAAGGTGAAGATGGTAAAACCTAAGTAAATTTTACGGTTTAGGTCTAGTTGAATTTCTCTATTCTTTACTATGTATTACTACATAGCTGTTTCCATTTAAAAGAACATTCACATATTGCAGTGAACACTAGATCACCACTTAAATCCGTACCTTAATCCTCAGATTTCTATGCTTCTTGCCTGAAGCAAACATTCTAGAAGTTTTCCTTGACATGTCTAATATTATTACTAGTCTCTTTTGCAAGTGTAATTTCATAAATGTTACTTAATCCCAATACCCTCACTCAAGACAGGCTACTCTATGTATTTTGTGTCTTGGCACTCACCATAGGTTTACTTAAATGATTTCTAAGCCTCAACGAAACAGGGGATTCTATATATGCCATTATATATTACCCGTGCCTCTTACCTTCCTGAAAACACACAAAACTGGCATTTCGCGCACAAACAAGAAGCTTCATGTATGCCCTTTAGTGGATTTTTAGCCCCACCCTCATAATAAATGACACGACTAGAATAATGCACCATCAGTTGTTATTATATCATATTCTTTTTTTAGTTTCAAGTGAATTTTCTGTGAAATTTATCACAACAAATAATATTTTACTTTTATGTAAAATAATGTATTATTTTACTTTTTTTAAGATAAATGTAAAAAAATGTTGACTTTTATTTGTTTTTCTATTACAATAAATTTAAATTTTTTGGTTACAAAATAATATGATTATTAATCTATTATTTTAGTAATATAGTAATTCTAGCATCATGAAAAAGGAGTTTATTATGAAAAAAATCTTATCTCTACTTATTGCGTTTTCTTTAACATTCGTTTTTTCGGTAAATGCCTTTGCTACAAATGTTCCAAAAGATAAAGAAAACATTTCTAGCGAAAATGTTTATTCTGCAAAAGCTTCTACTGCCGGTGGCAGTGATTCCGGCTATTTTCATGGGGATGGACATCTCTATATTAATATGCGCGAAACAAATCGAGCAGTAGACGTATACGTACAAGTCGTATCTTCTACGAAAGAAGATATGAATCAAACTTATTATGTTGCCTGGAATACTCCATCAGGTAAGTCTTATGTTCTTTCTGCTGTAAAGGGAGATGGTTCTAAAAATTATTTTAATTTACATGTGGCAGAACAAGGAACTCATGAATTTTATATCTATCGATGGGATGGTTCCAACGATAAATTCACAGCAGGAGCTTTCATAAAGAGTAGAAACTAAATTTTAATAGCCAGCTAGAATTACTATAAAAAGGGAAAGATACATTATCTTTCCCTTACTTTATTGTTACTGTTTTGTATATTCTGAAATATCTGGCTTTTGTACATCTATATCATTAACTGAATTCGCTTCATATTGATTTTTTCCTTCTTCATTTTCATTCTTTATATATAATGATATTCCTGTTTCTTTATCTATATATGCCTCACTATTATTTAATTCTATATGCCAACACATTGTATTATCATATTTTTTTGAAGTTATTTTGCAATTAAAATTTAATGCTAATTCAATTAATTTGTTGTTTTCTAATATAATACTATTTACAGGAGCTTCATTAATTCCACTTGCATCTGTTGAATAAACTTTTGATTTTTCAAATAATTTATATCCTTCATTAGTTGTTCTATCTCTCCATGTTATGACTTTAGAATTATCACTCTTCAAATAAGACTCTTGTAAAATTAAATCCCCTTTTCTCCAAACTGAATTTGTATAATCTTCATTTTCATATGAATAGTAATAATTTATATCACTTATACTTTTATTATATCTTGTTAAAATATCTTTTAAAATATTATACCTAAAAAAGATTATTCCTAACAACATAACAACAATTATAATAAAAATAATCAAAACAAATTTAATTTTTTTATTCATTTTCTCCCCCCTTTTCAATCATTATTTATTTTATTATAACTAAATAAATTTATATTGTAAATAGAAAAAAATCTTTTTTTATCTTTTATGACTACATTTTAAGTCATATTTTGTCACTTTTTGTCACTTTTTGTAATTCATGATTTATAATTTTATCATACAAAAAAGAGAAAAAACTCTTTTTAACGTTCACTCAAAATAAGTTTCTTTCTTTAAGTTCTTTCTCTTTAATTTTTATTTAATATTAATTTACATACAATTAAACTCATATCATCTTTTGTAACACCATAACTATTATCAACAGCCTCATTTAAAATTAAATCAGCTATTTTTTGTACACTTGTTGTTTCTATATCCTCTAACAAATATTTAACCCATAATTCCTTATTTTTATATTCAACATTTGCATCAAGAATTCCATCACTACACATTACAAAAATATCTTGATTTTCTATATCTTTATCATATGTAGTTAAATTAATATCTTTCAATATTCCTGCTGGTAAGCTTAATGATTTTATTATATGAACACTATTACCATTTTTTACATATGTTGGACATGCCCCATTTTTTATAAATTCTACTTTTCCATTAAATAAATCTATTATCATAATGTCTAATGTTGCAAATATTTCCTCATTTGCATTCATTATTGTTGTATTTATTAAATCTATTGATGTGTTTTTATCAAATCCAGACATTAATAATCTTTCTAGCATTTTTATTGCTATTTGGCTACTTTTTCTTGCTTCAGGTCCTGACCCCATTCCATCACTTATTGCCATAAGATATTTTCCATCATTTAATCTAATTTGTAATATGCTATCTCCTGAAACAGGACTACCATTTTTTATTTTTGAGTCTTGTCCTATTTGCAATAAATATTTATCTGATGACATATAGCAAAATACTCTTTTTCCTTGTTTATTTAATCTTTTGGTTTTTACTTCATTAATCATTAATTTTTCATCTAAATTTTTCTCTAATACTGCTTGAATTTTTTCAATATCTTTATTTTCACTAATTTTACTATCTTCTGTTAAATATAATTCAATATATGTTCTTTTTTCTTTTGTAGTAATTTCTAAATTTTCAACAAAAATGCCTTTAATTTCTAGCATATCTATAATTTTCTTTTTTTGGTCAATATATGTATCTTTAGTATTATTTTCTTTTTCTATTTTCACAGCAATACTAGAAATTGCTTTTGAAACTCCATCTAATTGTGCTTGTACATTTTTTTTATTTGATTTTACTTTTTCTTCCCAAATAAAATCTTTTTTACTCGTTTTATATGCAAAATTAATTGCTTTTACTATTTGTTCTATTTCTTTTTTTATTTTTTTATTATCTAGTGTAACTATATAATTATCAAATTTTGCAAATACATTTATTAAATCTTTAGCTGTCATTTCTTGTTTATCAATTAAAACTTCAAATATTTCATCTACAATTCCATTTTTTGTATTTGATATATCATCATATAACAGATTATCTTCTAATCCATCTAAATTATTTAATAATTCTGTTATAAATGTATTTTTGTTTTTCTTTTTTGCTTCTTCTGCTGTACTATCTAGTTCGTAAGTATCTGCAATGTCTTTAATTGTTTCAGAGACCATATTTAATTGATTAACTGTTTCTTCACCTTGTGATAATCTATTATTTTTAAATGATGGAAAATAATTTTCTTTTGGATTTAATTCTTCTATATCTATTCCAACCCAATTTGGAACTGCTAATAATCCAATTGCTGCAACTAAAATTTCTTTAAACATTGCAAAATTGCTTGTATCACCTTTTGCAACATATATTAAAATTCCATTTCCTATTACAAATCCTGCAACTACACCAATTTTTCCATATTTATTAAATAATCCTGCTATCATTCCCGCAACAGCATATTCAGCCACTATTATTGGATCATTTTGAGCAATAATTCCTAATGTAACTCCAATTGTAACTCCTGCTGTTGTTCCTATTAGTACACCATTTCTCCATCCAAGTAGCAATACCATAAATATACTTAATATATTTCTTATAGATAATCCAAATATTGATAAATTTCCAAATGCAGAGCATGCTATTGATACTAAAAGACTTGCTCCTATAATTTCTTCAATTGAAAATGCCCTTCTATCAGTAATTTCTTGAATTACTACTAAAGAATTTACAAAAATTTTATAAAATATAACAGAAAGTACAGCTAAAGTTATGTGTAATAATAAATCCCCTATTGTAAATTTAGTTAGTATAAGTTTTGCAACCATAACTAAAATAATACTAAAAAATATGTGTTTGGAAATTTGCATTTGTTCATCTTTATATTCATCATTTTCCTTTGGTGGCTTTATGCACATTGTTATTAATAGCATCAAAATTATTAATATATAATTTAAAGCTCCAATTGTTCCAACTCCAACAATATTGCCTATTAATCCAACAATTAATACTACTATTGCTGGAACTTTACTTGCTAAACAAGCTCCAACCATTGCAATACTAAATGGTGATACATCTTGTCCCATTCCTACCATAGATACCATAAATGCTAATACATATATTATAATATTTTTAACACTAAATAGATTTTTTATTAATTCTTTATTATCTTTTAACATCCTTTAACACCTCATGTAACATTTTAATACTTGTCTTATGTGTTTTTTGTCTTTTCTTGTAGACAAATACAAAAAATTTTCTTACATTTTGTGATATATTATCTTATTTTTTTAACAAATATATTATATTAATAATATTAATTATAAAACTTGCAAATAGTAACATTACTACTAAAATATTATTATTTGTATTTTTTTCTATATTCATTTCTTTGTATAAAATATCAAATTTATTTTTTGTATCAAAATATATATTATCTAGCTCTAAAATATCTTTTAAATGTTGATAAAAAATCGAACCAGTGTCATCATCTGTAACTTCATTTATCCATAATTTTTTTGTAAATCTTATGAATTCTTTTCTTGTTTTGTTTATATTTATTCCTTGTCTAAATTTCAAATTTATCTTTTTTAAATACAATTTTGTATATATTGCTAATATATATGTGTAAAAGTATTGTTCTTCAAAATCACTTGGAAATATTGTATAATTGTTTATATCACAACTTGATGAAAATAATGTTACACTTTGTTTTGTTACACCTAATTTTGCATATTTCCATCTTGAAATTATTTTCATTTCTTCTTTTGAATAATTTACACTATTATCATTTGGTAATATATTTAAAAATTTAAAATATTGATCTTTTATTTTATCAAATTCATTTATATTATTCCAACCATTTTCGTCAATACATGCATATGAATATGTTAATGCTCTTTCTGTATCTATGTCTAGTTTCATTGATTCTGTGACTGGTCCTGTTATTTTTTCTACAAACTCTTTAAAATACATTACATCACTGAAGCAATCTGTTTGAATTCTAATTTTGTCATAATTTTTCATGTTAGAGAATTCTTGATTTATATCTCTAAATTTATAGTTAAAATTTAATAAATCTGAAAATTTGTCACTATCCTCTATATTTGTTTTTACACACAAAAAACAAATTCCTGTATTAAAACATATAATTTCAACTTTTGGTATTTTAAAAAATATACCATTTTTCTCTTGTACTTTTCCTTGAATATCTCTTGGTATTGTATATTCAAACATTGTACAACCATTTCTTGCAAGAATTGCCGCTTTTGTTTCAAGTGGCAATTCTTCTAATTGTTTAATCTTATTTTTACTATAATTAAATGTTCCAAACATATACTCTCTAGTTCTATGTGAGAAAAATGAATATATGTCCATATCTTTATCTTTTTTAAATATTCTTAATTCACAATTTTTATCTTTTAATAATTTCATTAAATATTTTAAATATTTACTTTCTTTTATAACATAAGGATAAATAAAATATGTATATTCGTATTTCGTTTTTAACTCCATCTTTTGTTCCCTCTTTCTAAATTATTATTTATCACAATAATAATTTACTCCTATTTCTTCTCCTAAATACCATTTTCCTATAAAGTCAATTTTTAAATTATTTTCTAAATTATATTTTGGTTCTATTACTGTTTTTCCGTTTTTGTCTATTGATCCCCATAATCCATCTTTTTTTACTGAAACAAAACCATAAGAATTTTGTTCTGTTCCATCATCATAAATATAGTCTACTATAACATTTCCTTTTTTGTCTACATATCCATATTTTCCATTTTCTTTTTTCAAAAATAATGTATTGTTTGGTAATGCTTCTTGACTTGTAATTTCTTCTAAATTCAAATTGTAATACTTATAATCACTATCAACTCTCATTCTTAGATACTTATCATTTACATTTAGTTCTACTAGAACTCCATTTAATTTTTTCTCATATTTATCATTAATTATTGTTGTTTTATAATTTTCGTCTTCTGCTAAAAATAGATTTGCTTTTTCATTATAAATAATTCCTGTATATTCAAATGGAACTTTTTCTTCTTCTTTTTCATCTATAATTCCATATTTTTCATCTTTTTTGGCTATATAAATTCCTTCTTTTGCTTCTTTTAAATCTTTATATTTTGCTTCTATTAATATATCTCCAGATGTTGTCATTTCTCCATATAAATCTTTTTGAGTAAATATAATTCCTCTTTTTGTACTTGATTTTATATCATCAAATCCTTTATCAATTAATGTTTCTCCTGCTTGATTGATTATTTTTTCTTCTCCATCTTCTACAACATAGTAGTTATCACCTAAATACACTTGTTTTATTTCATTATATTTGTTTTCTAATATTTGTATTTTTGTTGTGCTTACTATTCCACATTTTCCATTTTCATCTGTTGTTATATATCCTTCTTTGTATGTTGTTCCTAGATTTTTTATATCAGAATATTTTACATCTATTAAAATTGTTCCGGCATTATTTGCAAGTCCTACATATCCATCTTTTCTTATTAATAAACTGTTTTCTATTCCTTTCATTGCACTAATTTCATCATATTCACAGTCTAATAATTTTTTACCATTTAAATCAATTAATCCATATTTTCCATTTTGCATTACTTTTAGTACATTTTTTTCATACCATATATTATCATTCTCATCTATATTTTCTAGTACTTGGATTTGATCATATTGTGTAAATATTTCTTCATTTTTTCTGTTTAATGCTTTCGTTTTATATGTTCCATCTTCTTCGTTTATATCATATGTACATATGAATACATCTTTTGTTTTGTCTGGTATTACTATCATTTCTTGATATGATGGATTTATTACTGTTTCTCCATCTTGATTTATTACTCCCCATTTATCTGCTGAAAATGCTGTAAAGTATTCATATTCTTTATTTAGTTTTTCTCTTTGTATAAATACATTTTTAATTATCATTACTACCATTGCTATTACAATGATTGCAATAATTACAGCAAATACTTTTTGGTAATTTAACTTACCTTCAGTTTCATATCTTCTTCCTCTACTCATATATAACATCCTTTCAATTTTTTATTTTGCTTATTATTATCTATTTTTAATGCCTATAATATATCATAATTTGGTGGAGATTACAAGATTTTATGTAATAAAAAAAGAACTATAATTTTTATATTATAGTTCTTTAAATATATATATTAAACAGCTTCTTGATTTTCTGTTTCTTCTTTGTTTTCATTTCCTTCTTCATTTATTACTTCTAAGCTACATACAGAAACTTCATATGCAGTTTTTGTTTCAACTGTTCCATCTTCATGTTTCTTTTCATATTGTCTTGATTGAACTCTACCTATAATTTTTACTTGTGTTCCCACTTCTATGTTTTGGCAAAATCTTGCATTTCTTCCCCAAGCAATTGTTGGAATATAATCTGATTTATTATATGCTCTGTTTACTGCTAATAATAAATCTGCAATTTCTCTTCCAAATGGTGTTTGTCTGTAAATAGGTTTTTTACAAACAAATCCGATAAGCACTACTTCGTTTGTCATTTCTTCTTTTTTTGCTATTTCTCCATCTTCGCCTTCAACTTCTTGTTCTTCGTTTTCTGGTAATTCTTGAACATCTTTAGCAAAAACTGTTAAGATTAATTTGTTTCTTTCATTTTCAAAGCTGTTGTATGATCTAAATTGTCCTTTTATTAATAATTTCTTTCCTTCTGTTAATGTCTCATCTGTTATTAGTCTTTCTGAAATTGTTATTGGAATAATGTCTGCGTTTCCACTTAAACGTGCTATAGATAATGAAAATCTATAAAATTTCTCCCCATAAATTTCATGGCTAAATTCTTTTTCGCCTGTAACCTTTCCTACTAATGTTAAGTAGTTGTTTTCTAAATAATTTGTATCCAATTTTATTTCCTCCCTATCTTTTTTTATTTTATCAATTGTAAATTACCATCTTGCGTTTTTTTATTTTAAAATTTTCTACATTTCTTATTATACTACACATTTTTGGTTTTGTCTACATAAAAAGTTAATATTTTAAAATTTTTTTTGAATTTTTATTCATTTTTAGGCATTTTTGACAGTTTTTTTATAAATTATGGGCTATTTTATAGCTCTTTTATTAAAAAATTTATAATTTCATTATATATTGATGACTTTTTATTTTGTTCTATTTCTATTTTTTTCTCTTGATTTTCTATTATATCTCCATTTAATTTTTCTATTTCTCTTTGTACACTAATTATTATATAGTTTTCTTTTACACTTGATATCATTATTGTTGATTTTGAATTAAATCCAAATGTTATAATTTTTATTAGTATATTTTCAGGTATTTTTATTTTTTCATCAGAATTTATCAGAATATATTTGGTCTTATTTATTATTTCTCTCATAAATTTGTATTCTTCTTCTGTTAAATTTATGTCTTTGTTATAAATTATCTCATCAAATTTTATATTTTTTAAATTCTTTATACTTTCGCTGTTTAATTCAATTAGTTCATAATTTTCTCCTAGTTTTCTTTTTATGTCTTTAATATCTTTTTTTCTAGCAACAATTCCAATTAATGGCATGTATCTTCTCCCTTTTCCATTTATATGCATATTTTACCCAATAAAAATATTAATATTCTTATTTTTAGATATTTGTCTTTATTTGCATTCCATTATTATCAATTACATAATTATCTTTATATATCAATTCTGATACTGTTAATAATTCAAATCCTTGTGATTTAATATTTTTTATTAATCCATCTAAACTATCTGCAGTATTTTTGGTTCCATTATGACTTAATATTATACTACCATTTGATATTTTGTTTCTTATTCTTTTCCACATATCATCACCAGTTAATCCTTTATAATCTAATGTATCTAAATTCCATTGAATTGGATAATATCCATTATTTTTTGCTGTTCTTATTACTATATCATTATATTCTCCATATGGTGGTCTATATAATTCCACTTTTTTATTTGTAATCTTTTCAATTTTATTTACACTTAATTTTATCTCTTCTAAATTTTTTTCTGATGATAATTTATTTACATGTGGATGTGTATTACTATGTGTTCCAATTTCATGACCCGCTTCTGCAATCCTTTTTACTGCCTCTGGATATTTGTCTACCCATTCTCCTACCAAAAAAAATGTAATTTTTACATTATTTTTTTGTAATGTTTCTAATATTTTATCAATATCATCTGCATTCCAAGCACAATTCATTGTAAATGCAACCTTTTTTTCATCTGTTTGAACATTATAAATTGGCAATTCTTTTTCTTGTGATGATGTTTGAATTGTTTCAACTTTTCTTACATTTGCAATTGTTATTAATACAGCTACTGTTAACACAGATACTATATATGTTTGAATTTTTTCTTTATTAAATACCAAAAACATAATTACCTCCAAATTTTGATATTTAATTCTATTCATCATTTTACTTTTTATTCATAATAAAAAGAACAGTATAAAACTGCTCTACCATATTTAATTTAAAATGTTTATTACATCTGTTTCTTCTCTCATTTCATGATTTTCAAAAATATAATGTTTATTACATAAACTTTTTAATTTTTGTCTATGTGTAACTATCACATATGTTTTATCTTTTAAATATTTCTCAATCATATTCGTTATTTTTTCTTCTGATAATATATCTAAATTTGATGTTGGCTCATCAAAGAAATATAATTCTTTATCAATTAATATTCCTCTAATTAAATTTAGTCTTTGTTTTTGACCTGTTGATAATTTTATTCCCCTTTCTCCTACAATTGTATCTAATCCATTTGGTAATTCATTATACCATCCTTTTAATCCTGCTTCTTCTAATAATTCAAATATTTTCTTATCTGGAATTTCTTTTCCTAAACATAAATTATCTCTAACACTCAAATCAAATAAATCTACTTCTTGAGATACAAACACTAAATCTAATCTAACATCTTTTATTTCTTTATTATCTATTAGAAGCCTTCCATTATTTAATGGATATAATCCCGCCAAAATATTCATTATAGTTGTTTTTCCTTGACCAGACTCTCCCATTATACTTATTTTGTCACCTTTTTCTAAATAAAATTCTGGTATTTTTATTTGAGCTGAATCTTTAGTATATGAAAATTTAACATCTTCTAATTTTATATTGTTAAAATTCTTAAGTATCTCTATCTCTTTAATATTTTTAAAATATTCATCTAATTGCTTTTTAGAAGTTTTAAACCTTTCTCCCATATCTAATAGCCTAACCATATTATTTAAACTCCAATACAATTTTCCTAGCGCTGACATATAAAATAACAAATATGGTAACCCATCTTGCCCATTTTTTACCATTATTATAGTACTTATTAAAACAACTATATATAATAAGTTTATTAATCCTGTAAATACTCCATTAGCATTTGTTTTCTTACTTACATTAACTTTTGTTGCTTCTAAATACTCTTCAGCATTTTCATTAATTTTTTTATTGCAAAAATCTCTTATATTTAATTTTCTAACAGCTATAATATTTTGAATAAAATCTACAAATGTAGCATTATATTTTGACTCTGTTTCATTTGCTTTTTCTTGATATACCTGTTTATTTTTTATCATTTTGAACTTTAACATTACCGCTAATATTGAAACAATAATACATATTATTCCTGTTATTACTGATTGTCTGCATACCATTAATAATATTGATATTCCGCCAATAATCAATGGTATTACACTAGATTCAAATTGCCATGTCATTTCAAAAAAATAAAATGACAAATTAGTTATTAGCTTATGTATATATCCTGTATGTGTATTAGATATTTGTTCCATTGTCATAGATTGTAATTTATTAAAATAATATTTTTGAATTGTCGTTTGAGTTTTTATATTATTTACATTATCAATATATGAAGCTATTTTTCCTGCTAATAGCATTATTATATCTATAATACAAATCCATATTGTTAATTTGGTTATTTTGTCTAATGTTAATGGACTTGTTCCAAAATATGATAAAACATAAGCTTCTCCATAATCAGCTAATGAATAAATTGTGTTAAATATTATTGATAATATGAATAGCTTTTTCACTACAACTTTTAATAACTCTTTCATTAATTTCATCTCCATAAATATTATACCACATCTCCTAAAAAAAAAACTTTCATACCATCAAAGTATAAAAATTTTTTTTATAAATTATATTTCAAATTCTATTATCTCACAATTATTCATTGAAATTTCTGCTAAATTTTGACTTTCTGGCATACCATAAAGATGTGCTTTTATAACTTTTGCAATTCCTCCATGAGCTACAATTAATACACTTTTATCATGATATTTTTCTTTTATATCATCAAAAAATTCATCGATTCTTTTTTCAAAATCATGTAAATTTTCTCCATTTGGAATGTTATAATTTAACTTATAATCCCAAATATTATTTTCCATTTCTTCTGTTACATCTCTTCCTTCATACTCCCCTAATTTTCTTTCTCTTATTCTTTCATCTGTAATAATTGGTATATCTCTTCCTTCATTTATTATTTCAGCTGTTTGTTTTGCTCTTTTCATTGGAGAACAAATTACAAGATCATATTTTACATTTTCAAGTTCTTTTTTTGTATTATAAGCTTGACTTACACCTGTTTCATTTAATTCTTTTTCTGTTCCTCCACCTTGCATTTTTTTGGCTAAATTTAAGTCTGTTTGTCCATGTCTTACATAATAAATTTTCATACCAATCATTCCTCCTATATTAATTATTAATATTATATCCAATTTTATATTTTTTTCAACATTTTCATATTTATAATTATAAAAGTATTTTCTGAATAACAAAAAAAGTTTGACATATACTAGAAAAAGTAGTATACTATATTTAACAACTCGAGTGACATTGTTAGTCATACGAGAATCATGATATGAATGAGATATGCTGATCACATATCTCTTTTTTTATTTTCTAAACTTCTAATAAATATTTTCCTTAAAAAATCATATAGTATAGAACAAAGCGATGTAGTTGCCCTTTGTTCTCGCCCGATTTGAGTTTTCGACTAAAAGAAGAAAATCTCAAAGGGCTAGCGTTTGTAGTTTTTATATACTAGGAAGTTCAGAGAACTTTCCTAGTATATAAAAAGAGCAGCTGATCAGACTGCTCCAAAATAGACTTTGTAATCTATTTTTCATTGTTTTTTTGATTATTTTCACTTGAATTATCTTTTAATATTTCTTGTATTAATAACCAAATTAAGTCATAAGACGTCATGATATGAATTCCTCCTTTCCTAGATTTCCTCTGTAAAAGGATTGGAGTAATTATATCTTAAAAACTACTAAAATACAATATATATTAAACTTTTATTTATTCAATTTTTGTCTTACATATTCATACATAACAACACCTGCTGCAACGGATGCATTAAGGCTCTCAGTTCTACCCAACATTGGAATTTTTGCTTTTTCATCTGCCATATCTTGAATTTCTTTTGAAACTCCATTTGCTTCATTTCCGATAACTATAATCTTTTTATTAAAATCTATATCATAAATACTATTTTTTGTTTGTAAAGATGTTACCATTAATTTAAAATGATGTTTTCTCATTTCTTTTATTGCCTGCGCTAGATTTTCAACTTCTATTATTTTTATTCTAAATATAGCTCCCATTGTTGAACGAACAACTTTAGAATTAAAAGCATCTGCAGTTCCTTTTGACACTATAATTTGATTTAATCCAATACTATCAACTGTTCTTAAAATTGTCCCTAAATTGCCTGGATCTTGCACATCATCTAATACAACTATTATATCTTGTGAATAATCTATTTGTGCATCTTGTGCATTTTTCTCTATTATTGCCATTATTCCTTGTGGATTTGTAACTTGTGTTATTATATTAAAAATTTTATTTGAAACAGATATACATTCATATCTTGCAATTTCAAGCATTATATGTGTTGGAATTTCATATGTTCTTGTTGTATCTTCACATACAATTATTTGTTTTATTTTTGCATTTTCTTTTACCGCTTCTTCAACAAGTTTTACACCTTCAACAACATATTCATTACTTTCATCACGATATTTTTTGTCTTTTAATTTTCTAATATGTTTTATTAATTCATTATCTTTACTTGTTATTGTTTGCATTTTTTCTCCTTTCTTAAAAAATTATTTATTTTCTTTTATTTTAAAATCATCTATTGTTTTCAAAAATTCTTCTACTTCTTTTAACATCTTCATTCCTGTTGCATTTTGTAGAACATATGTAATTTGTGGTTTTAAACCTTGTGAAAATTTTATTCTATTTCTATAATTTTTTGCTAATTCATTTACATCTATATTAAATTCGCCTAATTCAAATGTAAATACTGCAAAACTACGTTTTCCTTGAACTTTACTTATATTAAGCTTCTTACATAATATTTTTATTCTTGCTATTTCAATTAAATTTTCTATTTCACTTGGCATATTTCCAAATCTATCAATCATTTCATCAATTACATTTTGTATATCTTCTTCATTTTTACATAATGCAATATCTTGATATATTTCAATTTTTTGACTTGAATCTGATATATATTCATCTGGAATATAACATGTCGCATCTAAATCTATTTGAACATCTATTTCTGGTTTTACTTCTTCACCTTGCATTTCTTTTACTACTTCATCTAATAAGTTACAATATGTATCATATCCAACTTGTTCTAGATGTCCACTTTGTATTTCTCCAAGTAGACTTCCTGCCCCTCTTATTTCTAAGTCTCTCATTGCAATTTTAAATCCTGAACCAAATTCTGTAAATTCTTTTATTGCTTTTAATCTCTTATCTGCAATTTCTGATAATAATTTATCTCTTTTATATGTGATATAAGCATATCCCTGTCTATCAGATCTTCCTACTCTTCCCCTTATTTGGTATAATTGTGCTAATCCCATTCTGTCTGCATTTTCAACAATTATTGTATTTGCATTTGGAATATCTATTCCAGATTCTAATATTGTTGTACATACTAATACATTTGTCTTTCCTTCGATAAATTCTTCCATTATATTCTCAATTTCATGTCCTGTCATTTGTCCATGTGCATATACAACTTTTGCTTCTGGTACAAGATTTGATATTTCATCTGCTTTTTGAATTATTCTTTCCACATTATTAAATAGATAAAATACTTGACCATTTCTTTCTAGTTCTCTTGTTATAGCTTCTTTTATAACTTCTTGATCATATTCTAATACATATGTTTGAACAGGCTTTCTGTTATATGGTGGCTCATATATTACAGACATATCTCTTACACCAACAATTGACATATGAAGTGTTCTTGGGATTGGTGTTGCAGTCATTGTTAATACATCTATTGTTGCTTTATATTGTTTTATTTTTTCTTTATCTTTTACTCCAAATCTGTGTTCCTCATCTATTATTAATAATCCTAAGTCTTTAAATTCAACATCTTTGCTTAATATTCTATGTGTTCCTACTACAATGTCAACTTCTCCTAATTTTAATTTATTAATAATTTCTGTTTGCTGTTTTTTTGTTTTAAATCTATTTAATACTTCTACTCTAATGCCAAAATTAGTCATTCTTTCTTTGAATTCTTTATATTGTTGTTCAGCTAATACTGTTGTTGGAGCTAAATATGCAACTTGCTTTCCTCCCATTACTGCTTTAAATGCTGCTCTAATTGCAACTTCTGTTTTTCCATATCCAACATCTCCACATAGTAGTCTATCCATTGGTTTTGAATTTTCCATGTCTTTTTTTACTTCATCAATACAACGCAATTGATCATCTGTTTCTTGATATGGGAAACTATCTTCAAATTGAGTTTGCCATGGTGTATCTGCTGGAAAAGCATAACCTTTTGATTTTTCTCTTTTTGCATATAATTCTATTAATTCTTTTGCAACTTGTCTTAAATTTTTCTTTACTTTTGCTTTAGTATTTAACCATTCTTTTGTTCCAAGTTTATTTACTTTTAATCCGCCTTCATCTCCACCAACATATTTTCTTACACTATCTAATTGGTTTGTTGGAACATATAATACATCATCACCATAATATTTAAGTTTTATATAATCTTTTGTTGTTCCATCTGCAGTAATAGTATTTACACCTATAAAAATTCCTATTCCATAATTTTTATGAACTACATAATCTCCTATTTTTAAATCTGCATATACTACTTTTTCTCCTTCTTTAAATGCTGATGATTTATATGTTTTTCTTTTTTCTCCTTCAATTAGTTCTTGTGATGTTATTACTAATTGATTTGTATCAAAACATTCAAATCCTGATGATAATTTTCCTACACTAACTGTTACAAGGCTTTCTGTATTTTTTACTATTATTGTTTGATTTAAGTTTTCTTCATATTTGTTTATTATCTCTTTTTCATTTAGTAATGAACATATCTTTTTTGCCTTTTCTTTCGTTTCAGCTAAAATATATATTCTTTTTTTCTCTTCTTGTGCTTTTAATAATTCTTTAAATAATATTTCAATTTCACTTTTTGAAAAATTTCTTTCTTTATATATCCATTTATATTTTTCTGCTTGTATTTTTACTTCATTATCTAATTTTTCTACATAAATTATTTGTTTATCATTTAATTTATCTTCAAATTGATTAAAATTGCAAATATTTTTTAATGCTTCAGGTATAATTTTTTCTTTATCTATTAATAATTGAATTATATTTTGACTATCTTTGTTTACATTTATTGTTCTTTGCTCTATTTTTGATTGCTCATCTAAAAATACTAAATATTTGTCTGTTATATAATCTAATATTGTATCTTGTTCTGTATAAAATGAATTAAGATATCTATCAATTTTACTTATATAATTACCAGCTTTTATTAATTCTATATCTTGTTCAATTGTTTCTTGTAATTTTTCTGAATAGATTGTGTTTCTTATATTTGTTATTACATCTTCTATATTTGATTCTAATATATATTCATGTGCTGGATATATTGTTATTTTATCAATGTTTTCTGTTGAACGTTGACTTACTACATTAAAATATCTAATTGAGTCTATTTCATCTCCCCAAAATTCAAGTCTGACTCCTTCTTTTTCGTTAACTGAAATATCAACTATTCCACCTCTAACACTAAATTGTCCTCTTCCTTCTATTAAGTCACATCTTACATATCCTAATTCTACTAGTTTTTGTTTTATTGTTTCAAGATTTTCTGAATCTCCAACTTTAAAATTTAGTGTGTTTTTATATAATGCTTTTTTACTTATCATTTTTTGAAGAACTGCTTCTATTGTTGTTATTACTACTCCTGTTCTCATTTCTTGCATTTTATTTAATGTTTCAATTCTTTCATATGGTAAGTCTTTGCTTTCTGCAACATAATCATATGTTACTATTTCTTTTTTTGGTAAATAATATACTTTATCTGTAAAATATTTTATATCTTTTAATATTTTTTGTGCTTGAATTTCATTATATGTTATTACTAAGATTGGTCTTTTAGCAAATTCTCTTGTAGCAGAAATCATTTGTGTCATTCCAACGTCTGTTAAGCCCGATATGGCTATCGGGCTTTTTTTACTTTCTATTGTTTTTATGTACTCACAAAATTTAGGATTTTTACCTAATTCTCCTAATATTGTATTCATTTTCTTTTCATTCCTTCCTTAAAGTACAAATATGATCGTTTTTTATGTTTTTACAATTAGTTTATTAAATTTTGAATTGATATAATTTACTAATTTTGTCATAAATTCATCTGGCTTTATTTCTTTTTTAGCAACTAAATCTAAACCTTTTTCCCAACTTGCTGTAAGTTTTGCATTTAACATATCTGGCATAGAAAAATTCACAACATCATATATTGCTTCACCTTTTTGTGTTGGAGTTACTATTTGTGTTTTTGAATTTATATCAATATATTTTATCTTTTCTAATTTTTTTATTATTTCTCCTCTTGTTGCAGATGTCCCAATTCCTGCACCTTTTATTTGTTCTCTTAATTCTTCATCTTCAATTAGCTTTCCTGCATTTTCCATTGCTAAAATTAATGAACCTGAATTATATCTTGAAGGTGGTGTTGTTTCTGCTTCTTTTATTTCATAATTATTTACAAGTATTTCTTGTCCTTTTTTTAAACTTTTAAATACTTCTAAATTATTTTCAATTCCATCTTCGCTTTCTTTTGAACTTTCACTATTGTTTTCCACATTTTGTGCATTTGATGTGGATTTCTTTGCCTTATTTTGAGGTCTTAAAACTTCTAAATATCCTTGTGATATGCAAACTTTTCCACTTGCTATAAATGTTTCGTTTTCTACGTCAACTACAACATTTACTTTATTATATTCTGCTGGTGGATAAAATATTGCAATAAATCTTTTTACAATAGTATTATACACCTTTTTATGCAATTCTGGCAACTTTTCATAATTTTCATATCCTTGTCCTGTTGGAATTATTGCATAGTGGTCTGTTATTTTGCTATCATTTACATATTTGGTTTTTACTAAATTTGTTGAATATTTTTCATCTACCATTTTTTTTAATAAATTTTGTACTTCTTCGTCTTTATATCCTCTCATTAATCCATTCAAATTTTTTGATATTTCTTTTGCAACTGCTGTTGATAAAACTCTAGCATCTGTTCTTGGATATGTAACTAATTTTTTCTCATATAAATTTTGAATCACATCTAATGTTTCATCTGGTTTTATTTTGAATCTTTTTGTACATTCATTTTGAATTTCTGCTAAATTAAATAATAGTGGTGCATTTTCTTTTTGTTTTGATTTCTTTAATTCTGATATTATTGCTTTTTTTCCTGCTAAACTTGCAATAAATTCTTTTGCTTCATTTTCCTTTTTAAATCCACTATCATTATATAATTTTGGAGATTCAAATAACTTTGATTTTTCATTTACTCTCCATTCTGCTTTAAATGATCCATCTGTATTTCCAAATTCACCTATTATTTTATAATATTTTGTTTTTACAAAGTTTCTTATTTCTCTTTCTCTTGATACTATCATTCCTAATACACATGTCATTACTCTTCCTACTGAAATTGATATTTTTTCTTCATTTATTTTTGATGCTACTCTTCTTCCATATATTATTGTTAATAGTCTTGAGAAATTTATTCCTATTAAATAATCTTCTTTTGCTCTTAAATATGCAGAGTCTGCTAAACTATCATATTCACTTTGATTTTTTGCTTCTCTTATTCCTCTTTTTATTTCTTCTTCTGTTTGTGAATCTATCCATACTCTTTTTATTTGTGCTTTTGGATTTGGTTTTGCCATCATATATACTAATCTTTGTATATATTCTCCTTCTCTTCCAGAGTCACCTGCATTATATATTTCTTCTACATCTTCTCTTTGTAATAATCTTTGTACTATATTAAATTGCTTTTGTACATTTGGTATTATTTCATATTTCCATTCTGTTGGAATAAATGGTAATGTATCTAATCTCCAAAACTTTAGTTTTTCATCATATACTTCTGGATAACTCATTGTTACTAAATGACCTACACACCATGTTATTATCCAACCATCTGATTCTATGTATCCATCTTTTCTGTTCATATTTATCTTTAATGCTTTAGCAAATTCCATTGCTACAGATGGCTTTTCTGTTATTAGTAGTTTCATTTAGCACGCTCCTTTTCTCATTAATAATCCTCTTATTGTTATAACAAATTTGCCATTAAGTGTCAAGGCATGCCTTTTCTATTTTTAAGTATTTTCATATTTTAATGTATCTATTTGAGCTTGCTGAATTTCGTTTTTTGTGCTTCTTTCCATAATGTATAAATCTCATGAATTGCAATAAAAATCAAGAATATTCCAAATAATTTTCTTAATATTCCAACTTTAATATTTACTGAAATAATTGAACCAATTATAGCACCTATAATTCCACAAAGTGAAACATAAATTGCCAATTTTGCATTAATATTTTTATTTCTGTAATTTACTATAATTGCTGAAATTGCTGTTGGAATAAAATATATAAGATTTGTTGCTTGTGCAATATGTTGTTCTAATCCTGCAAATGTTGTGAGTAAAAATATTAAAATTGTACCTCCACCCATTCCTATTCCACTAAATATTCCAGATAAACCACCAATTAAGATTTGTAACATATCTTTCCTCCAATTTTACAAAACAAATAACATTCTATATGCATAATATAAAATAAAAATTGTAAACAAAATTTTTAAAATATAATCTGGTACTTTTTTTAATATTATTGCACCTATATATCCTCCAAATATTCCTCCTATTGCACATAATAATCCTGAATTCCAATTTATATAATTATTTTTATAGTAGAAAAAACTACTTGCAATTACCATTGCTAACATACAACAAAGTGATGTTGCTCTTGCTTTTTTTGGTTCAATGTCTAACATATAGATAAATGCTGGAACAAGTATCATCCCTCCGCCAGTTCCAAATAAGCCACATATAATACCTGCTAAGCCTCCAATAATAGCTGTTTTTATATTTAAAGATTGTTTTTTTATTTTTTCACTCATATTTTATCCCTAAAATTCTTATTAAAAATTTCTATTTTTATCTCACATATGCAAAATAAAAGATAGAAAATTCTTCTTTTTTCTATCTTTTCCAAATTTTATTATTTTATTTAATATTTTCATCTTTAATATAATATTTTGTCCCTAACATTTTATCTGGTAAATATTGTTGTTCAACCCAATGGCCTGGGTAATCATGTGGATATAAATATCCTTCATTATATCCTAATTCTCTCATTTTTTCTATTGGTGCATTTCTAATGTGCATTGGTATTTCACCAGTATCTGAGTTTGCAACATCTTCTAATGCTTTGTTAATTCCTAAATATGTTGCATTTGACTTTTTACAATTTGCAACATATACAGCTGCTTCTGCAAGTATTATTCTAGCTTCTGGCATTCCTATCATATTAACAGCTTGCATTGCTGATGTTGCAATAACAAGTGCTTGTGGGTCAGCTAGTCCAACATCTTCTGATGCACAAATTACTATTCTTCTTGCTAAAAATACTGGATCTTCTCCTCCATTTAGTGCTCTTGCTAAATATAATAATGTTGCATCTGGGTCAGATCCTCTCATTGATTTTATAAATGCACTTATATTATCATAATGTGTATCTCCATTTTTATCAAAAATTGCTTTTCTGTTTTGAATACTATTTTTGATAACTTCATCTGTTATATGTATATATCCATCTGAACTCATACTTGTTGTTAATACTGCTATTTCTAAACCATTTAATGCTGTTCTTACATCTCCATTTGATATGTCTGCTATTTTTCTTAATGTACTGTCTTCTATTTTTATCGAATATTCTCCAAGTCCATCTTTTCTTTCAAGTGCATTTTTTAAAATTTTGTAAATATTTTCTTCTGTTAATGGATTAAGTTTTATTACCATAGACCTTGAAATTAAAGCTTTATTTACTTCAAAATATGGATTTTCTGTTGTTGCTCCTATTAATATTATTGTTCCATTTTCTACATATGGCAAAAGTGCATCTTGTTGTAATTTATTAAATCTATGAATTTCATCTATAAACAAAATACTTTTTCCAGTTGGATTCATCATATAATTTCTTGTTTCTTCTACAACTCTTTTTATATCTGCTACTCCTGCTGTTACTGCATTTATTTTATAAAACTTATATTTAGTTGTTTCACTTATTACTTTTGCTAATGATGTTTTTCCACACCCTGGAGGTCCAAATAATATGATACTTGATAATCTATCTGCTTTTATTGTTCTATATAACAGTTTTCCTGGACCTATTACATGTTCTTGTCCTACATATTCTTCTAATGTTTTTGGTCTCATTCTAAATGCTAATGGTTCTTTTTCATTCATTTTTTATTTTCCTTTTCTCATATAATCTTTGTAAATTATAAAACTATAAACAAAAAAAGTCAATCTCTTTTTCGAACATTTTTTTGTGTATTTTTTCTTTACAATTTATGTTAATTATGATATACTATAAATGTACGCAATTTCATTCAGAAACATTATAATGTTTCGCAAAACCTTTGGAGGATTAATTATGAAGTGTGATTCTATGAACATCGTTACAGCAACCAGCTACATGGCACGTGATATCGCAATCGATGTCATACATTCCGGACATTTCATTCCTGACGAATATATCGTCAAATATAATTTGGGAAAAGGTCTCCCTAACCCTGATGAAATGAGTGAAGATGATTATCCACTTATTTTTAAAGGAAAATATGATGGGCGTCCTTTTGAGCTTCGTGTGTTCTGCCTCACAGCAGGATATGGTGGCTCTGGTCCTCACGATATGTTCGCTCTTCTTGACTCTGCTGGTTTTCCTGTAGATGAAGAAGCTATTTTGACCCCGAAGTGGTCTCATGATCGTCAGATCATGATCAAAGGTAACAAATTTGGCATGAAAGATATTTGGAATAGTTCTTTCTAAGCCATAGCAACAAGTCTACCTGAATTAGGTAGGCTTGTTGCTTTTATTTTTATTTTGATATATAATCCTACTATAAATTAACATGAAAGGAAAATATAATTATGTTTGCATATATAAAAGGATCACTTGAGATGAAATCAAGTGGATATATTGTTATAGATATTAATGGTTTAGGCTACAAGGTCTTTATGTCTCAAAACAATATTGACACAATTGGAGAATTACATGATATCATAAAAGTATTTACATATGTAAAAGTTAGAGAAGATGATATAAGTATATTTGGTTTTAAAACTCAAGAAGAATTAAAAATGTTTGAATTACTTATTTCTGTTAGTGGTGTTGGAGCAAAAAGTGCATTAGTAATGCTTTCTTGTATAGAACCTTCTGATTTTGCAATTGCAGTAATCTCTAATGATGTTAAAGTTCTTACAAAAGTTCCTGGAATAGGAAATAAATCTGCTCAAAGAATTATTCTTGAATTAAAAGATAAACTAAAAGAAGAACAACTTGAAGAAAAACTTAAAGATTCTTCTAAAAAACTTAAAGATAATAGTGAAAATATTAATGAAGCTATTTCTGGTTTAATGGTTTTAGGATATTCTAAAAAAGATATTGAAAAAGCTTTTGAACATCTTGATATTGATAATTTATCTATTGAAGATTTAATAAAAAAAGGATTAATTTTATTATCACAAAAATAAGACTTCATTTTGAAGTCTTATTTCTTTATTATTCCCCAGGTTCCATACCTTCTGATTTTTGAATTTGTTCCTCATTTAGTCCTTTAGCTCTTATCAAGAAATCTGCAAGCTGATCTTTTTCTCCGCCCTTTCTTGACAAATAACTATCTGGTGAATTATCTCTATAATACCTTCTTAATTGTTCAACTTCTACTAACAAACCACCTATTTGACCTACAGAATTATCTTCATTATTTTTTTCATTCCAAGATTCAATTAATTCACCATTAGCTTTTTCTACTATAATTTCTTCTATTGTACTTCGATTTAAATCGGTATTTTTTAAATAAATTTGTATGTTACCTGCAATTTCTCTTCCGTTATTTATTTTATATTGTTCTCTATATAATTTTTTCATATATTCTAAAGCATCATTTTCTGAATGAATATTTTTTACATCATCCCTTATTTGTTGTCTTTGAGCTTCTCTTTGTGCCATTAAATCATTTTGCTCTTTTATACTTTTTACATTTTCATTTGTAATTTGAACATCTTGTCCATTTTCATCTTGTACAATCAATATTCCTTCATCACCTAATCCTACAACTTTAAGTCCTTCTCTAAAGTTATTAGCTTGAATTGTTACAGAATTATCATTTTCTTGAGATACTCCTTCTATTCTTCCTGAACATTCATTTAACATCTTACCTGCTGAAAAAAATGTAAGTCCAATTAAAGATACTGCTCCAATTCTAACAGCTAACTGTGTTTGGAAATCATGGGTAACTTTATGTCTTAATTTCGCTTTTTCTTCTCTTGTTAATGATCTTCCTAATCTATTCTCTTTTTCTCTAATTTTTATTCTTGTTTTTCTTTCTATTGTGCTTTTAAATAATCCTACATTTTTATGAATTTTTTGATTTTTTCTTGAATCTTTTTCCATAGTATTCTCCTCTACTTTTGTTAAAACTATTTATATAATATCTCATTACATATTTAAAGTCAATAATTTTAAGAAATTTGTATCATTTTAGTCTATTTGGATAGACTAATTCTGTCAAAATTACTGCTATACTCAATCATATTAAATTAAGAGGTGATTAGAATGTATTTATCAGACGCAGTTAGAGAAAGAATTAAATTTTATCAAAAGAAGAATGGAATGAGTCTATGGGCATTATTTAAAGCTTCTGGCGTTCCAATATCTACACTTGCAGCATTTATGAGTAAAAGAACTGAATTAATAAAATTAGATACATTACTTCATATTTGTGAAGGATTTGGAATTACTATAACAGAATTTTTTGAAGATGATATTTTTAAAGAAGTTGAACAAGACTAATATAAGCTGAGTATTTTTATACTCAGCTTTTGTAATATTTCTGTAATATAAATTTAATATTATTGTAATACACTTTTTATATAAAATATTGTATAATTAATTTGACGAATTTATTATACAAATGTCAAAATAAAGAACTGGAGGATACAATGAGCGTTGAATCTGACTTAAGAAAAGATGGAATAAAAGTAGTCGACATATTAGATACAATGACAGTTAATAGAATAGCTCACAATATCGCAACAAAGCTTTGTGAAACATTTCCAGAACTTTGTTTTAATGAATCAGATTTATTTGCGAAACTTGCTAGATTAACAATGTATCGTGCTGAAATGCCTGAAGGTATGGCTGAAGCAAATTACTTTTATAAAAATACATCTATTTATTTTAATGAAAGAGTTGCTATTGAAGATTTAGAAGAATTTGCAATTCATGAATGTATACATTATATTCAAGAAATTAAAGATAAACGAAATAATTTAATTCGTATGGGCTTATGTAATTTTGATACATTAAAAATTACAGGTATGGGGTTAAATGAAGCAGCAGTACAATACTTAACATCAAAAGTAATTGGAATCCAAAAAGAAGCTGTAAAATATTTTGGAATTTCATTTGAAACAATTAGTCCATCATATTATCCACTAGAATGTAATTTGATTGAACAATTAACTTACTTTACTGGTGATGAAATATTATTTGATAGTACTTTTACAAGTAATGATAAATTCAAAAACTATTTTATCCAACTTACTTCAAGTAAAACATTTACTGAAATTGAATTATGTTGTGATCAAATTTTAGAACTTGAAGAAGAAATTTTAAGATTAAATAATAAATTTTATTCTTATGATGAGAGATGTAATAAAGTTGATAAAATAGTAGCTAAACAAGATACTTTAAAAAAGAAAATTACAGATACATATTTAAAAGCTCAAGATAGTCTTATAAAAGGTTATTTTGATAAAGCTTTTAAAAATATTTCTAATTTAGAAGAACTTGATAATTACAGAAAAAAATTAGATCATTATGGAAATTTAATCGGAAGAACTGATGATTATACTTTCTTTGATGACTATTATACTGAAAAAATGTCACAACTAGAACATAAATCTAACGTGCTTGAAAATGGTGGCATTGAAACAGCTCTAACAATCAAAAAACCTACAAAAGTTGGTTCTTGGTTTAGAGCATTCATTAACTTCGTAACAGGAGATAAAATACATAATTAACAAAAGATTTTAATACACAAAAGAAATTCAAAAAACAAAAGATAAATTTTTTAACTTTTACTAAAGATTTTTAAAATACCAAAGATAAAAGTACCAAAGAATATTAATTTACAAAAGTATTACTTAAATACATATGATTTTTAAGTTACATATGACTTCACAAAAGATGAAGTTTTACATATGATATTATACTAAAGATAATCAATTTTCTACACAAAAAGATATCCCTATCTTTTTTGAAAAGGACTAGAATACTCTAGTCCTTTATTTTTTATATATTTTTTAAATATTCATCTATTGAATTTGCCGCATCTCTTCCAGACCTAGCAGCCCATGCAACAGTTCCTTTACATCCAGCAATATCTCCTCCAGCGAAAATTTTAGCTTTTGAGGTTCTATTTTTTTCATCCACTATAATATAGCCATACTTGTCTAAATCGAGTTCTAAATTGCTTGTAAACTGTTCAGGCATTGATCCTAATGCCATTATTACATAGTCTATATCAATTAAATAATTTGAATTTTCTATATTAATAGGAACTTTTCTTTTTTCTCCTTCTTTTTGCACTAATTCTGTTTTAATTAATTCTAATTTTTCTACTTTTTGATTTCCTACAATTTTCACAATATTATTCTGAAATAAAAACTTTATTCCCTCTTGTTTAGCCTCTTCTATTTCTTTTGCTTCTGCTGGCATTTGTTCTTCTGCTCTTCTATATATAACATCTACTTCTTCTGCACCTAATCTTTTTATTGTTCTAGCACAATCCATTGCTACATTTCCGCCACCTATTACAGCAACTTTTTTTCCTTGATAATTTGGATGTAACTTTTTTTCTAAAAGTTGATTTCCTCCAAATACTCCTTGTAAATTCTCTCCGTCTACTCCCATCTTAGTAGTTATATTAGCACCATAAGCTAAGAATACTGCATCAAATTTATCTTCAAGCTCCTGTAATGTAAAATTCTTTCCAAGCTCTTTATTATATTCTACTTGTAATCCTAAATTTAGTATTTTCTGAATTGTATCTTTTACAATCTTCTTTGGAAGTCTAAACTCTGGAATTCCATGAACAAGTAATCCTCCAAGATAATCATATTTTTCGAATATAGTAACAGAATATCCTTTTTTTAATAAGAATGCAGATGCTGTTAAACCAGCAGGACCTCCACCAACAATTGCAATTTTTTTATTTTTATTTTCATTATTTATTTCTGCAAATTTATATTCTTCTTTTATTGCAATATCTCCTACAAATGCTTCTAGTTCTCCAATACTAACAGGTTGTCCTTTTATTCCTCTTACACATGAGCCCTGACATTGCTTAGTATGTGGACATATCCTTCCACATACAGATTCTAGTACTGTTGTTTCTGACAATATCTCATATGCTTGTTTATAATTTTCTTCTTTTATTGCTTTTATAAATCCTGGTATATTATTATTTAATGGACAACCTTTATTAGAACAAGGTTTTGTCACACAATTTAAACAATAATTTGCTTTTGATTTTATTTCTTCCATTATAAGTAACTCCATTCAACTAATTTCGTATAAATATTTTATATTTTTATACTATTTCAGTCAATATACCTGACCTTTTATTCAATCTATTGGCATATTTCATTATATCTTTTTATAACTTGTTTTAAGTCTTTAATAAAATCTATTTTTTTATTTTCATCTCTCAATAATGCTGCAGGATGCCATGTTGGCATATAAAGTATTCCTTTTCTTTCTAACCATTTTCCTCTACTAGCTGTTATTCCATATTCTTTTCCTAATATATTTTTTAAGGCTACACTTCCTAATAGAACTATTATTTTAGGCTTTACTAAAATTACTTGATTTCTCAAATAATCTAAACAACTTTCAGCTTCATCATCTTGTGGATTTCTATTATTTGGTGGTCTACATTTTACTATATTAGCAATATATACTTCTTCTCTTTTTATTCCTAACATATCAAATGCCATATTCATAAGTTTTCCTGCTTTTCCAACGAAAGGCTCTCCTTGTGTATCTTCATCTGCACCTGGTCCTTCACCTATAAACATTATATCTGCTTCTCTATTTCCTACTCCAAATACTACATTTTTTCTAGTTTCACATAGCCTACATTTTCTACATTGTTTTACTACTTCTTCTAATTCTTCCCAATTGTTATACATATTTTTTCCTATATTATAGTATTTAGGTTTTTCTGGATTTGCCTATAAACCTTATTTCTCTATTTCAAAAATTTTCATAGCATTTTCATAAGTTTGTTTTGCAATTTCTTCTAGTGAGATTCCTTTTAAATCTGCAATTTTTTGAGCAACATATTTAACATTTCTGCAATCATTTCTCTGTCCTCTATGTGGTTCTGGTGATAAATATGGGCTATCTGTTTCTATTAACATCTTATCAAGAGGAACCATATCAATTATTGCTGGAGCATTCTTTGAATTTTTAAATGTGATTGGTCCTGCAAATGATATATAATATCCAAGTTGTAATGCCTGTTTTACTAATTCTTGATTTTGTTGACAACAATGAAATATTCCAGCTTTATTTACTTTATGATTTTTTATAATATCAATTGTATCTATAAATGCATCTCTTGAATGGATTACTATTGGTAATTCTAATTTATTAGCCAATTCTATTTGTTTTATAAAAGCTTGTTTTTGCAAGTCTTTATTTTCAGTATTCCAATAATAATCTAATCCTATTTCTCCTATTGCAACTATTTTATTATTTCTATTTTCAACTGCAATACTTGAAATTTCTTCTATACTTTTCCACAATTCTTCTTCAGTTTGTGGAATATCATTTGGTGAAATTCCTACTATTGAATATATATAATTATACTTTTGGGCTAATTCTAATGAAAATTTTGATGATGGAATATTATATCCTGCACATACAAATTTTGTTATTCCATCATTATATGTTTGTTCTATTATCTCTTCTCTATCTTCATCAAACTTTTCATCATTATAATGTGAATGTGAATCAAAAAACTCCATCTTTTTTCTTCCTTTACTATAACTTATTTGAATATTACAACTACATTAGCAATTGCATATTCTTTACAATGTGATAAGCTAATATCTATATCTTCTATATTTTGTATCTTATTATTTAAAATATTAACATATGGCCTACCTTTTTCATCATTTAATATTTCTATATCTTTCCAATTAATTTGAAATTTATTCTCTAATTCATCTGATACTGCTTTAAAAACAGCTTCTTTAGCAGAAAATCTAGCTGCATAATGTTGATATTTTTGCATCTTTTTGCTTTCACAATATTCTCTTTCTTTTTCTGTATATACTCTTTCACAAAATTTTTTATTTGTACTTTCTATACTTTCTTTTACTCTGCTTATCTCTATAATATCTGTTCCTGTTCTTATTCTCATCTTTAATCCTTCCAAATTTGAAAAATATATATAATACTTTTCGCAAAATTCTTCATAGTAATTTTAATCCATATTACAAAAAATAGCAAGTTAAACTTGCTATTTTTCGTTTTTATTATTTTACTAATACTCTTTTTCTGATAAATATTATTGTTGCTCCAACTAAGATTAATCCTGCTGCTACTGTTGTTACATATAACCATCTTGATATTATTGTACCTGTTGGTGGAGTTATTGTTGTTCTTACTGAATCTTCGTCATCTTCCATTGCTCCTCCTGGCACTAAATTTCCTGGTGTTGTATCACTTGTTCTATGATATGTATTTTCTGTTCTATTCTTATTTTGACTATATCCTGAATATTGTAATATTTCAATATCATTTGTATATTTCATTGTATCTGTATTTACTGCTAATAATCTACTTACTTTATATGATATACTCTTTGTTTTTCCTATTGTTACTAATTCTTCATTTGGATTGTAGAATGTATTTGTTGTATATATTGTATATTTTCCATCTCTTAATGTCTTTTCCTTCTTACCATCATTTTCTGTTGCAAATAAATTTGTTCCATTATATGATGTTAATTCTTCTATTGCTTTCTTTTTCCATCCGCCGCTTTCCATTGTGCTTTCATCTGCTGTTAATTCTGATCCTATATAATCTCCTAATACATCTATTCTTGCTGTTACTGCTTCATCTGTTGACAATCCTTCTTGGGTTCCATAGTAATAATAATTTCTTCTTAATGCTACCTTTTGAGTATTATCTGTTCCCCATATTGGATATATTGAATAATCTAATTCTGAATTATTTGTTATTCTTATTGTGTATTCTTCTTCTATTGTTGCATTTTGTAATAATTCTGTATCTATTTCTATTGGTACAAAGTCATCTAATCCTGTTCTTACATATGGTAAACTTTCTTTACTTGGATCTCCATTTATTAATACTTGACCATTTCCTAGTGATACTTTTAGTCCTGTTATTACTTTGTCTACTTGTAAATCCACTATTGGTCTTTCTATTAATCCTAAGTCTACATTATCTATTGTAAATACATAATTTAATGTTCCATCTTCTTGTGTTTCTAATGTTGCTCCTGATTGTTGATCATTAAATTCTTCTACTCCTAGTTTGAAGTATGGTGTATATGCTTCCATATTTTCATACACATATGTTTTTGTTCCTTTTAAGATTTCATAGTTTATTTTTGCTTCTTTTTCTAGATTTGCTCTATATTCTACGTCATCTACTGCATCTGAATATCTTGTTTCTTGATTCTTTAAGAACCATGAGTAGTCTCCGTTTAAATGTGCCTTTCCATCTGTTATATTCATTGCATTTGATATTTCTCCTGATGTGATTACTGTTGATTTATATTCTCTTGCTTCTATTTCTTTTAATTTTGTATTTCCATCACTTGTGTAAATTGCTGTTGTAGCTCTTATTGTTTCTTTGTCATTTCCATTTTCGTCTACATCTTTCATATTCTTTCCATATGTATATTTTATTACATAATTTCCAGCTGTCAATCCTTCAAATTTATATTCACCTTTTTCATTTGTATATGTTCTTGCTAATACCTTTGATGTTTCTCCTTGTGTTGTTTTATTTTCTTGATATAGTTTGGCTACATCATATTCTTGTCTTCCATTTTCTCCTGTTCTTGCTGTATCTGAATCATATTGACCATTTTTCATTGGTACACTTAGTAATTCTACTAATACATTTGCCATTACATTTTCATTATTGTATATTCCGTCTCCAACTCTTTCATATATATCATTTCCATCAATTTTAATTGGTGTACTTTGTTTTGGACTATCTTCATATACTATTCCTGATAATTCTGTTTGTGTTCCTTTTGATAATTTGAATGTTGGGGCTATCGTTGTATCATTTTCAAATGTATCTGTTACAAATGTATTATCCGTGTCTATTTGTACTTTTTCATTTCTTGAAGCTGAATTTTTGTCTATACTTGCATATGCAGTCATTTGTTGTGTATACGTTGAATATTTGCTAACTTCAGCCATCATATCAAATTTAATTCCTACTGGATTATTTAATATTCTTGCTATTGTATCAGCATATACTCTAAATGTTACTTCTAGTACTTCTTTCTTTCCTGCTGATATTTTTTTATCTTCTAGTTTTTCTAAATTAATTACAGCTTCTTTTAAGTTTTCAGTACCTCCATATACAGTATTAGCTACAATTTCTTGTTCTGAAACTTCTTGCGTTGTTCCTGAATTTTCATATCCATATGATATTAAGTTTAATTCATTATCATAATCTAATGTTAATTCTTTTATTTTAGCTGTTAATTCTTTTTCGGCTATTGATGAATTTGATTTATTTTGTAGATATATCTTATATGTTATATCTGCATATAATTTTGATACTCCTTCTGGTGTTACACTATCTGGTGTTGCACTATATGATATTGTTGATTCATGTAGTTGTCTTTCATAATATTTTCCTTTTAGTGCTTTTAATTTTACATCCATTTCTTCTTGAGTATCTGGATTTACTAATGTTGCATATTTATATGTATGTTGATATCCATTTACATTTAATACAAATCTTGCTACATCACTATCTACCGCCACATCTACTTGTTCTCTTGAATATAATCCCAAGTTTATATTTTTTATCTCATTAACATGTGCTATAGTTGTGTTTTCTTTCTTAATATATCCTTCCAAATAATTACTTAAGTTCAAGTTCTTATATGTTGTTGCTTTTATATGATAAATATTTTCTCCATATGCTTCTTTATTTCCATTTGCTTCTGTCATATTTTTACCATAATTTATTTGTGATTGATGTTCTCCATTTTTTGTATATGATATCCTATCTGAATTTACATTTCCATTTGTATCTATTACAATTCCTGTTGATTCCCCGTTGCTATCTATCTGAGTTCCTGATGATATTGTACTAAATCTTTCATTAAATCTTTGTCTTACACTTGAGTCTTCATCTGATTTTCCTGATGCTACTTCTTCTGATGCTCTTGATGCATTTGTTACATTTACATCTGGATTTAGTTTTACATTTCTATATTTTACACCATTATATTCGAATTCAATATAATATTTGTCTAAATCTGCTATCCTTAATGTATCATCTGTATATGTTAAATCTTCATTTCTTGAACCAAAATGGTATTCACCATTTTCATTAGTCCATGTTACTAATTCTCTGTTTCTTACTGTATCATGTAATATTACTTTTACTCCTGGAACTCTTGCATCTGGTTCATCATACAAATCATTTCTTGTATTATCTTTTCCATTTACCATATCTTCCCATACATATCCTGATAAATCTATGAATTGTTTTTTATTATATAATTTTACTATTACTATAACATCACTTTGATTAATTACAATGTCTTCAAGTTTTTTATAATATTTGCTTTTATCATAATTATCTTCCCATACTCCATATCCATATGGTGAATCAATTTCCCAAACTTGATATGTTCCTGCATACAATCCTGTAATAGATTCTCCAACTCCAACTGTCCATTCTCCACCATTCCCTTTTACTAAAAACTTAAATTTTGATAAACTTGGATCTTCTGGGTCATATAACATTTCTCCTGTTTCTTCGTCAAATTTATATATTGTTAAACTTTTTGGAAGTTCTTCTGGTGTAAATGTTATTGTTGTTGAAAATTGATAAGGTATTGACTTTGTTACAGAGTCACTTGCTGGCATTCCTATTGTTTGGCTATCCGCTGTTGTTGCACCACAATTTGGACATTTATAATCTGCTGAAACTCTAAATTCATTTGTCCATGCAAAGTTAACTGTTATTGTAACTGTGATATTTCTTGTTACTGTTACACTTAATGATGTTACACCATCACTTCCTGTTAACATTTCAGCAGTAGCACTTCCCTTTAAACTAGTTGCACCATTTACTGCACTTTGAATTTTATCCATATCATATGTTCCTAAATTTGTAGGATCTATTACTGAACCTATTGCATTCCATAAAGCTGATGTTTCTTTTGCAGAAAACTCTCCTGGTATATCTCCTGATAATGAAAAATCAAATCCATCATTAGTCCATTCAAGTGTTCCTCCATTTGGATCTGCACCTGTTACTGAAAAAGATGTGCTTGTTATATGAACATCTTTTGGACCTATATAATCACATTTTACAGCTCCAATTTGATCAAAAGTGACACTTATATCTTGATCTTTTTCTTCATATCCAATTATTTTTCCATCCTCATCTACAATTGGATCTCCATTAACTTTTATTGTATGAAAATGGCTTCCTGGTGTCAAACATTCACCTTTACCTATATATGTTCCATCTGGACTATAGATAAAGAATGTTCCTGAACCTGATTGACCATTATAACCAGATAAAACAATTTGAACTTGTGTTGGCATATTTGCTACTTTTTCTGCTACTGCTGAATCAACCATATCTTGTATCTCAGCTTTTGCATCTGCTATAGTTCCTTCTATTGAATATGCATATTCTTTAGTTGTAAAAGAAAACATTGATAAACCAAATATAATTGCAAATATTACAAACATTCCTTTTTTATTAACAACTTTTCTTATAAAATATATCATTAAAGCTATATATAATAATCCCATAATTACACCTCCTATTAGTTTGAAGGCAATTTCTGTACCAGTAGCTACTTCTATCATTATCTCAGTTTTATCAGAATTATTTTCTGTATTTGAATCTTCCTTATGTTTTAAGCTTTCTGCTGAATTAATCTTTGCTATATTAGTATATACCCCTGGATCACCATCTTGTAGTGTTTTACTTAATGTTACAGTTGTTTCTATACTTTCTCCTGGTTTTATTTCATTATTTACAAAGCTTATATTACTAATTGTATATGATAATGATTTTGTCCATCCATCATTAATTTCTGAATGGAAATCCATTTTAGAAGGTATTTGATCTAAAATTTCATATACTTTTCCTGTTAAGTCTCCAACATTTGTTATTAATACTTTATATTCTACAACTACTGTTGAACCAACAAATTGTTTAGAATGTATTGATATTTTAGCAAATTTTTTATTATTATAATTATATTCTTTTGTTCCCTTGCTATTAGTTACTGTTATTTTTTGAATATATTGTTCTAATTTTAAATCGAAATTTTTCTTTTCAACTAATCCTAAATCAATATTATTCTTATATGAATTTAAATTAATTGTATCTGTCATACCAATTGTTCTTGTTTCATCAAATATTCTTGCATATTTCTCAACAGCATCATTATTCTCTGTATTAAGTACATCTGCCCTTTGATAATCTGTTATTCCATACATATCTGTATCATATTTGAAAACTACATAATATTGACCTACATAAATATTCGTAAATGAATATTTACCATCTTTATCTGTCTTTTTGCTTAAAACCTTTCCAGTCTCATCTGTTACAAATTTCTTATTTGTAACATCATATAATAATACTTCTACACCATCTTTTAATGTTTCATCATTATCTCTTCTACCATTTTCATCTGCATCAATCCAAGCAACACCTGAAATTGAGTATTTAGCTTTGGTATTTTGTGTGTTATCTGGTGTTGGAGTTGGTGTTGGTGTATTTTCTCCATCTATTATATTTCCATTTGAATCTACTTCTATTACATTTGTTGTTTTTGGATGTACTAATGTATTTTGAATAATATTTGATTGTTTTGTCTTTAATCCTTCTCCAGATACTATTCCCATGTTTGAAATTTCTATATTATTTTGTTTTGAATCAAAAGCCTTTACTTCAGCAACAATTTTTATTTGTATTTTACCACCATTTTGAATATTCAAATCTAATTCTAATCTAGGCTCATTTTCATTCTTCTTTCCATTAACTTGTGCAACCTCTACAGAACTCATTTTTATTGGAGTATTAGTTATTACATATTCTCCTTTTGCTCCAGTTCCTTTCTTTTCTACAATAAAATTATTATATTCTATACTTTTTACAGAAAGTTCTTTTGGAATATAATCTTCAAATTTTATTGTTGTATAACCACCAAGTTCTTCCAATACATATCCTGTATTTTCAATATCATATATATATGTTATTTCTTTAAATTCTTTAACTTTTTCACCACTTGTTTCTGAATTTTGAACAATTTTTACTGATTCTATCCATCCAGATGCTATACATTGATTTGAATTATATACTTTAGAATTATTACCCGTTGTTTCTATACTAATTCCTGTTGCATATTGATATGTTTCTGATTGATTTTCTTCTGTTATATTAGCTTTCATTACTATTTCCATTGAAGCAAAACTTGATGCTGGAATTTTAGATAAATTTATTATTAAATTTCCATCTTTTTGTTCATAAGATATCTCTGTACCATAAGATCCTCTGACACTTTTTATTTCAGCAATATCTGGTATATTCAATGTTGCTACTGCGCTTTTATCTTCATTAGTTAAATTTTTTACTATAACATTATAGCTGAATTCATTTTTTTCTGTTCTACTTTGATATTGTCTCATTCTAACTTCAAGTTCTCCAGCCATTGCTTTGTTAGACATTTTATAGGTATATATAACATTTTCATTTTCTAAAATCTCAATAGTATTTTCTATATTCTTATCATTTTCTGTAGAATTTACCTTCAATTCATATGAATATGTTTTGCTCTCTCCTTTTTGTAATGTTCCAATATTGATTTCTTTTGCTTTCAAATTATTGTCTACAACATATTGATATGTATCATCTTGCCAATATACACCATTTGGATCTGCCTTACCAGTCTCCAAACCAGTATATTTCTCATTCCAAAATGAAAATGCCTCTTTGTCATATTCAACATAAGTCATTCCTTCTGGAATATTACTAAAAATTCTCATATTTTCAACATTTTCTTCTCTTGTATTAGAAACTGTTATTTCATATTTTACTATCTCATTAGAATAAATAACATCACCATTTTTTAACTCATTATTTCCTAAAATAGCTTTTGTTATTATATCTATTCCATTAATTGTTGTTTTTGTTCCTTCTATATTATCTGCTGAAACTGATGTTTCTGCAATTTCATATGTGTTTATAATTTTAATATCTTTTTTACAAGATACTTTTTTATTTTCATCAATTCCATCTATACATGTCATTATTACAGATGAATCTGTTGTTTTTATGTCTTGTTTCACTAATAAATTAACTGAAAGTCTAATATTAGTTCCTTTAATTATTCCATCTGTTTGATATTTGGTTTGCTTTCCTATTAACGGAATTTTTATAATGTTTTTTCCTTCCGTATTTTTTTCAATAGTGTAATCTCCAATTTTTAACTCACTATCATATAACAATTTTATATCATTAATAACCACTTTATCTACTTCAGCTGGAAATTCAAATGTTACTAACGGATTTTCATATAATGGATCTTCATTAGAATCTCTTTCTAGAACTCCTGTAATTGTTATCTCATTTTGAGTTCTATTTGTTAATTGAGTATAACTTAAATCCATACTTATTTTTTCAGTATTAGATACATCTTCTACTGCTGTTGAAATTATAGTTAACAGTGAACTATTTAATAACAACATTATTATCATTAATATACTACATAATTTTTTTACCATATTAGATACCTCCATCTTTAATATTTTAAACACTACTTTTATTATACCATACAACTGCTTATTTTTCAACATTTTCACTTCTTTTTGTAAAAAATTAATAAAAAAATGAGATAGATTTTTCTATCTCATTTTTGGGTTTAATTAAATTAATATTCTTTTTCTTATAAATATTACAGTTGCTCCAATTATGATTAGTCCTGCTGTTGTTATTAATACATATAACCATCTTGATATTATTGTACCTGTTGGTGGAGTTATTGTTGTTCTTACTGAATCTTCGTCATCTTCCATTGCTCCTCCTGGCACTAAATTTCCTGGTGTTGTATCACTTGTTCTATGATATGTATTTTCTGTTCTATTCTTATTTTGACTATATCCTGAATATTGTAATATTTCAATATCATTTGTATATTTCATTGTATCTGTATTTACTGCTAATAATCTACTTACTTTATATGATATACTCTTTGTTTTTCCTATTGTTACTAATTCTTCATTTGGATTGTAGAATGTATTTGTTGTATATATTGTATATTTTCCATCTCTTAATGTCTTTTCCTTCTTACCATCATTTTCTGTTGCAAATAAATTTGTTCCATTATATGATGTTAATTCTTCTATTGCTTTCTTTTTCCATCCGCCGCTTTCCATTGTGCTTTCATCTGCTGTTAATTCTGATCCTATATAATCTCCTAATACATCTATTCTTGCTGTTACTGCTTCATCTGTTGACAATCCTTCTTGGGTTCCATAGTAATAATAATTTCTTCTTAATGCTACCTTTTGAGTATTATCTGTTCCCCATATTGGATATATTGAATAATCTAATTCTGAATTATTTGTTATTCTTATTGTGTATTCTTCTTCTATTGTTGCATTTTGTAATAATTCTGTATCTATTTCTATTGGTACAAAGTCATCTAATCCTGTTCTTACATATGGTAAACTTTCTTTACTTGGATCTCCATTTATTAATACTTGACCATTTCCTAGTGATACTTTTAGTCCTGTTATTACTTTGTCTACTTGTAAATCCACTATTGGTCTTTCTATTAATCCTAAGTCTACATTATCTATTGTAAATACATAATTTAATGTTCCATCTTCTTGTGTTTCTAATGTTGCTCCTGATTGTTGATCATTAAATTCTTCTACTCCTAGTTTGAAGTATGGTGTATATGCTTCCATATTTTCATACACATATGTTTTTGTTCCTTTTAAGATTTCATAGTTTATTTTTGCTTCTTTTTCTAGATTTGCTCTATATTCTACGTCATCTACTGCATCTGAATATCTTGTTTCTTGATTCTTTAAGAACCATGAGTAGTCTCCGTTTAAATGTGCCTTTCCATCTGTTATATTCATTGCATTTGATATTTCTCCTGATGTGATTACTGTTGATTTATATTCTCTTGCTTCTATTTCTTTTAATTTTGTATTTCCATCACTTGTGTAAATTGCTGTTGTAGCTCTTATTGTTTCTTTGTCATTTCCATTTTCGTCTACATCTTTCATATTCTTTCCATATGTATATTTTATTACATAATTTCCAGCTGTCAATCCTTCAAATTTATATTCACCTTTTTCATTTGTATATGTTCTTGCTAATACCTTTGATGTTTCTCCTTGTGTTGTTTTATTTTCTTGATATAGTTTGGCTACATCATATTCTTGTCTTCCATTTTCTCCTGTTCTTGCTGTATCTGAATCATATTGACCATTTTTCATTGGTACACTTAGTAATTCTACTAATACATTTGCCATTACATTTTCATTATTGTATATTCCGTCTCCAACTCTTTCATATATATCATTTCCATCAATTTTAATTGGTGTACTTTGTTTTGGACTATCTTCATATACTATTCCTGATAATTCTGTTTGTGTTCCTTTTGATAATTTGAATGTTGGGGCTATCGTTGTATCATTTTCAAATGTATCTGTTACAAATGTATTATCCGTGTCTATTTGTACTTTTTCATTTCTTGAAGCTGAATTTTTGTCTATACTTGCATATGCAGTCATTTGTTGTGTATACGTTGAATATTTGCTAACTTCAGCCATCATATCAAATTTAATTCCTACTGGATTATTTAATATTCTTGCTATTGTATCAGCATATACTCTAAATGTTACTTCTAGTACTTCTTTCTTTCCTGCTGATATTTTTTTATCTTCTAGTTTTTCTAAATTAATTACAGCTTCTTTTAAGTTTTCAGTACCTCCATATACAGTATTAGCTACAATTTCTTGTTCTGAAACTTCTTGCGTTGTTCCTGAATTTTCATATCCATATGATATTAAGTTTAATTCATTATCATAATCTAATGTTAATTCTTTTATTTTAGCTGTTAATTCTTTTTCGGCTATTGATGAATTTGATTTATTTTGTAGATATATCTTATATGTTATATCTGCATATAATTTTGATACTCCTTCTGGTGTTACACTATCTGGTGTTGCACTATATGATATTGTTGATTCATGTAGTTGTCTTTCATAATATTTTCCTTTTAGTGCTTTTAATTTTACATCCATTTCTTCTTGAGTATCTGGATTTACTAATGTTGCATATTTATATGTATGTTGATATCCATTTACATTTAATACAAATCTTGCTACATCACTATCTATTGCAACATCAACTTGTTCTCTTGCATATAATCCTAAATTTACATTTTTAATTTCTTTATCTTTATATACTTGATTATTAACATCCCAATCAAATAAATCTTCTAATTTATATCTATATGACGCTTCATCTACTTTTGTATCTGCTGTTATATGATATATATCATATCCGTATGCTTCAAAATCTCCTGTTTTTCCACTTACACTTGTTCCTTCATATATAGATTTATCTCCATATATTATTGATGATTGATATTTTTGATTTGTTCTGTAATATAATGTTCCTGTTTCTGAATTTGCTTCATTTAATGCTTTTCCTGTTGAATTTCCATTATCATCTTTTATTGTATTTGAAGCAATTGTTGTAAATTTATTATTATAATTTTGTCTGTTGTTATTTCCTTCAATAGCTTTTGAACCATTTGCAACATCTGTATGTAAATTTACATTTGTATATTTCATACCATTATATTCAAATTCAACATGATATTTGTCCAAATCAGCTACTGTTAATGTGTCTTTTGTATATGATAAATCTGCATTTCTTTCTCCAAATGAATAGTGTCCATTTGAATCAGTCCATGTTTCACCTACAAGTTCATTATCCTTGTATAATCTAACTTTTATTCCTTGTAATAATTTATCATGATCATCATAATCATTGTCTTTGTATAAATCATTTCTTGCATTATCTTTTCCGTTTAGTCCATCTTCCCAAACATTTCCTGACAATTTTAATTTTGTTATAATATTGTTAAGTCTAACATCCATTGATGTTACATAACTTCCAACTTCAACTTGGAATGATTTATAACTTCCATCTTCTTCATATATGTCATAACCAAATGCTGAACCTATTTCGTATATTGTATATGTTTTATTTTGATCTACTTCAACATATTCTCCAACTCCAAAATCTTCTGCATATCCTGGTATTCTAAATCTAAATTGTGATATATAACTTGTGTCTTTTTTCTCCCACAATTCTTCATTTGTGTCAGCATCCATTTTCCAAATTACTAATTTTGTTTTATTAGATGTTGGAGGTGGTGGATTATCTGGTGGGTTATCTGGTGGTGTATATGTTGGTGGTTTATCTAAATCTACATCCGGAACACTTCCTTCTGGTAAATCTTTACTTGATTGACTTCCTCCTAATGATGCTTTCATTGTTTGAACATCTCTACCACAATAAGATTCTGTTGGTTTATATGTTACATCATATGACCAAGTTGCATTTCCATTTGCATCTGTTGTTAATTTTAGATCTGATTGAGATCTTACATAACTTAGATCTTTCTTTGCTGTTTGTGCCTTTCCTGGACTTCCACAATATGCTACTGAATTTCCATTTTCATCAAGATATCTTCTATAATGTATTTTTCCTTTTTCATCTGTATATTGTGAACTTGGATCACCTCTAAATGTTTTATTTTCAGGATATTTATTTTGTATGTCTGCAAGTTGATTTTGTAATCCTTTTAAAGCATTATAATCCAAATTACTCATATCACCAGATATATTAGCACCTTTGAAAGCACTTGATCCTTGAAGTGTTTGATTTATTTGATTTCTTTGTTCTTCGCATTTTTGATTATATCTATTTAATGCATCTTCATAACTTGTAACACCAGAGAAATCTATTCCTGGATAATTTTCACTTAATATTCCTCTCTTTGCTTCATCTAATGCTTTTTCAACATCTTCTGTTGAAGTTAATCCTGATGGAATTGATTTACCATATTGAGCAAGTTGAGCATTTACATAGTCTGTTTGTACTTGTGCTTTTGCTCTTTCTTGACATTCTTCTAATGAATTACATCCATCATAGTTAGCTCCTGGATATTGTGATTTTAATTCATCCATCCATATTTTTTCTTGCTCTTCTTTTGATAATCCTGGTTGTTGATCACTGTAGTTTACATCTGGTTCTTTATCACCAGTGTTTATATCACTTCCTGTACCATTTCCAGAAGCACCTCCGCTGTTTCCGCCTCCATTTCCTGAAACAGCATCCTTTAAATCATTCCAAGCATTTCCTAGATCTTCTTTAAAGTCATCCAAACTATATGCATCACTATAAACAATTAATTTTTGACCAATTATAATAACTGCAAAAAATAGTAATAATATTACAGTCATATTATTTATTAATTTATTATTTTTCTTTAAAACTTTTAAGATAATATAAACACTTATCAATGCTAATAAAATTATCAAAATAGTTCTAAATATAATTTGTTCACCTGTTGCAACTTGAATTAATACTTCTGTTTTATCTGTATTATTTTCTAAATTTTTTTCTGTTATATGTCTTGAATTATCTGTTGTTCCTATACTTGAAATATTAGTTATTGTTCCAATAGAATCTTCTGTTAATGTTTTTGACAATATTACTGTAAGTTCAATAGATTCTCCTGGTTGTATATCTTTATTAACCATACTTGTATTTGATATTTTATATTGTTCTGTTCTATACCATCCTTCATTTAATTCTGAATGGAATTCCAATTTTGAAGGTATTTCATCTATTACATCATATACTCTTCCAGCTAATTCGCCTTCATTTGTTACCTTTATTTTATATTCAACAACAATTGTAGAACCTGTTAATTGTTTTGAATGAATTTCTACTTTTGCTAATTTTTTATTATCATATGTATATTCTTTTGTTCCTTTTTTATTTGAAACAGTTACTTTTTGAATTGTTTGATTTATTGAAAAATCAAAATTCTTATTTTCTAGAAGACCAATATCTATATTAGTTTGACTTGAAGTTAAATTAACAATATCTGTCATTGCAACTTTCTTTATTTCGCCAAACATTCTTACATCTTTTTCTAATGTATCATTATTTTCTGTTTCTAGAACTCCTACTTTTTGGTATTCTGTAATTCCATATTCATTTGTATTATATTCAAATATTACATAATAACTTCCTTCTGGAACTTTTGTAAATGAATATTTTCCATTTGAATCTGTTGTTGTTTTTAATGTTTCATTATTACTATCTGTTAAAAATTTCTTATTTATTACATCGTATAAATATACATTTATACCAGAAACAATTTCTTCTCCATCATCTCTTCTTCCATTTTCATTAGTATCTACCCACGATGTTCCTGCTACTGTATAATATTTTACTTGTTCTACTGTATTATCATCACTAGGTTTTGTTGTACTACTATTATTATCATCTTTCTTATCATCTGGATTTACTATAATAGTTTGATTTTCATTGTTATGTAATGTATTTGAAATAATATTAGAAATTTTAGTTTCTATATCCTTTCCTGTAACTGCTCCCATATTTTCTATAGTAATATCATCATTCTGTCCAACTAATGATTTTACTTTTGCTTTTATTGTAACAATACTTTTCTCTCCATTTTTTAGTATTATCATTTCTTTTGCCCTAAGATCCTCTGAATAATCTTGAGCATTAATTCTTTTTAAATCATCTTTTGTATAATATTTACTAATCGGTGTTATTGTATAGACAGTTCTACTATCTACTGTATCCTTATTTACCTCATTTGAATTATATGTAATAGATGTAACCTCTAATTCTTTAGGAATATTTGTAACAAATAAATATTTTGTATACCCTCCATCTTCTTCTCTTACATATCCAATATTTTCAATTTCAAATTTATATTCTATTTCATCATGACCATTTAATGTTTCACCATTTGTTTCTGATGTTTGTGTAATTTTTACAGCTGGGATTCCACCCTTAGATACACTTAAATTTGATGATGTAATATCTTTATTTGAATCTTCTACTGTTGCCGAATATTCTATTTGATATCTGCAATTTTCATCTGTAATTACATTTACTGCTTCTGCTTCAATTCCAAATGCTCTATAATCATTTGCAGCAATTCCTTCATAACTTACTGTTAATACACCATTTTCTAATTTGTATGAAAATTCTTCTCCTTTATCAACTACTTTTTCAACATTTTTTATTGATAATGTTTCTGGAACATTTATTTTTACTGTTGCATTTTGTGTTTCATTTGAAATATTTTTTACTATTACATTATATACCCAGTTATTTTTACTTGAACCTGTTTCTGAGTTATCTCCTCTGTCTATATATGTTCTTATTCTTGTTTCAAATGTAGCATCTTTTGCATTATTTTTTATAGTATATGTTGAAATATTTCTGTATTCAGTTGCATCTTTATCTTTTATTTGAAATTCTATTTTTGTTTCTAATTCTTTTTCTTTATCTACTTTATTAACTTTTGTTTCATAATTAAATGTTTGACTTTCTCCTGATTTTAATGTTTCTATTGTAAATTCTTTTGTTTTTACAGTTTCATCAGCAGGATATTGCCAATCATCATCTTGCCATAGTATACTACCATCTGAAGTCTCAGGATCGTCGGTAAGGAATGTATATGTATCTTCCCAATATCCAAATGCTTCTTCATCATATTTTACAAATGTCATTCCTTCTGGAATGTATCCTAAGACTTTAATATTTTCTATAGGATTATTTGTTGTATTTGTAATTGTTATTTGATTATTGATTATTTCATTTGAATGTATTGTATCTCCATCTTTTAATGTATTACTTCCAATAGAAGATCTTGTATTTAACATTAAACCATTTGCATATATAATTGTTCCATTTTCTTTTTTTGGTTCTACATTATTTAAAATGGCATTTTCTGTTGAATTTACTATTAATAACCCTTGTGCAGCAGTTGCTGTATTGCATACCATTGTTAGATCTTCATAACCTGTTTTTATATCTTGTTTTGCAATTACATTTGCTACTATTCTAATATTAGTTCCTTGTGAAATCCCATCTGTAGAATATTGTGTTTGTTTTCCTTCTAGTGATACTTTTATAACTTGATTTCCAGCATCATTTTTTTCTATTGTATAATCTTTCAATTTTAATTCATTATCATACAATACTTTAATATCATTAACAACCACCTTTTCAATTTCGGCTGGGAATTCGAAATAAACAACTGGATTTTCATATAAAGCACAATCTTCTGTATCTTTTTCTAATATTCCTGTTATTGTAAGTTCATTTGGCAATCTATTAGTAAGTCTTGTATAACTTGTATATATTTTTACTTTTTCTTTTTTATCATTTGATACATTTGCAGTTACATTTGTACTTATTTCATCAATAGCCATTGACAATGTGGTCAATACAGAACTATTTAAAATTATCATTATTAATGCTAATAAACTGCATATCTTTTTTATGATATTTTTCATTTCTAATTCCTCCCATCAATTTTTATCCATTTCATTTTCTCACAGTAATTTTAAAAAATCAACACACTTTTTTATATAAAGATTATCATTGTTCCTTTTATACTTAAGGATTTTCAACTTTCACATAATATTACATTTTTATTACATTTTTTACCTTTTGTCCTTTATTATGATATTTTTTCCATATAAATCTACGGACACAAGTAAAAAGAAACTAGGAAATTTTTTCGCTAGTTTCTTTTGTATTATTTATACTATAGTACAAATTTCTTTATTAAAATAATTCCAACTAATACTACTGAAAGTAATCCAATTGTTATTCCAAAGAATGTTTGACCAATACCTGTTGATATTGCTAATATAACTTTTGCTATATCTATATCATCTTCACCTGGTACTTGATTATCTGGTGTTGAATCCCTATCTGGCACATCTCCATGATCATTATAGTCTTCAGAAATTTCTGCCGTATTTATCTTTTCACCTAAGTTGTCAGCTCCGTTTATCCATGTTAATACAACTTCTACTGTTGCACTTTCACCTGGTTGTAATAATTTTCCTTCTAACAATCTTGTTGATATTACATTATTTCCTTCATCTGTCCATCCAGGGTTATCTGCAGCTTCAAATCTTAGTCCTGCTGGTACATAATCTGTTATTTCTTTTGCATATCCTGGTATATCACCTTCGTTTGTTATTTTTATTCCATATGCAAATTTTACTATAACATTTTTTAGTTGTTTTTTCTTGATTTCTACTTTTACTACTGGCTCTGGATCTTCTAATCCATTATATCCTGTTTCTGTAATTCTTTCTTGACCATTTTCTATTACTATTGCTTTTGTTACATATTTTAGTAATGCTAAATCAAAATATTCAACTTTTACATGTTCTACGTCTTGATCATCTTCGCCTTCATTCCATTCATCTGGTACTGAATCTATATCTTCAATTGGTTTTCCATCTTTATCAGAATCATCTGAAATTTGTGCATGGTTTGTTATTATATATGTGTTTGAATTTGGATCTTTTACTTTAAATGCTATTTTTATGTCTTTATATGAAATATTAGCAACATTTCCATCAAATGCTTTTAATAAATTTTCTCCTGCTGTTTTTTCATTTTCTTTTGATAAATATGTTGTTTTTATTTTTACTGCTTTACTTACATCTTGTGTTTCATTTCCATCTTTATCATACATTTTCCATAAATACTTTGTATTTGTTTCATTTTCTGGTAGATATTCTAGGTAATCTGGAATATCATCTGTTATTGTACTAGCATATCCATCAATATTTCCTTCGTTAAATATTCTTAATGTATATATTACAACATCATTAACATGCACTATTAATGGTTCTTTTGTATGTTCATAAGATATTTGACTATTTTCATATTTAACTTGTGGTATTCTTGTTGTTACTTCTGTTTCTTGAACTTGTGTTATGAATTTTCTTAATGCTAAGTCAAAATTTAATTTATTATTTTTTACTTGATATATTGGTGTTTTTTCATTATAACTGTCTTTATTAATTGTTACAGCTATTATTTCATTATATTTTTCAAATCCATTTGGAGCTTCTATTTCAGCTATCCAATAATTTGTACTTGCTTTATCTGCATCATATTTATATGTTCCATCTTGTTGTTTGTTGCTTTCACTACTTTTTGCATCTCCACCATATTTTAATCCAGTAAATCTTACAAGTCCATTTTTATCTGATGTTGCTGTCATTATAACATTTTTATTATTTTTTGCATCTTCCTCTGTTGCATAGATTCCAAATTTTGCTCCTTCTAATGAGTGTTTTTCATCTTTTAATTCATAATATTTATATAAAACAACTCCGCCTGTATGAATTTCTGGTTTTTCAGATTCTTTTGTTACTTTGTTATCACTTGATGTATTTATATATTCTAATTTTGCTTGATTTGGTATTTGCTCTCCCATTGTTGCTAAAAGATTACCATTTTCGTCTTTAGCAAAAGTTGTATTGAATATTACTTGAATTTTCTTTCCTTGATTATTTTTTAACGTTGTTGAAGCATTCATTCCATTTTCAGTATCTAAAAATGTTAATGTTAATTTTCCTGATGTTGTTTTATTTTGTACTCCATTTGTATTTTCAACAAATGAAATTTTATAATCTGTTCCTTCTTTTAATGTTGTATTTCCTATTTTTACAACAACTTTATTTGTTCCTTCAAATTTTAATCTATAATCAATATTGTCTACTATGTCATAAAGTTTATAATTATCTAAGTTTGATGGAATATCAGATTCAATTACCCATGTATGTACTTCATCTGCATTATATCCTGAATCTTGATTTGTTACATCTTTTACTCCTTTATGTATTTCTGGTTCTTCATAGTTTTTAACTTCCACATAAATGTTTCCATCATTATTTAAATATACATTTGCATCTTTTTTATTTGTAATATCATTTCCTTTTGAATCTACAACAGTATATTTAACTGATTTTTCATAACCTGTTCCATCATCTTTTTCTTTCTTTGTTACTGTTATTGTTATTGTTCCATCAAATTTGCAATAATCATCTGGTGCTTTTGTTTCTTTTATTACATATACATCTTCTGTTAGATGATCTGCATCTATTGTCACATTTTCTGCAATTGTTAATCTTCCTGTTATTTTTTTAGTTTCTGTCTTTCCATTTGTTGTTACTTCAAATTCTGCTGTTGAATTTAATTGTTCTCCATTCTTATCTTCTTTTACTAATACTAAATCATATTTGCCTGGACCTTTTACTTGAATTTTTTCTAAATCTTCGTCATCTTCATGTGGTCCATCTTTTGGTAAGTTGTCTGGGGTTGAATCTTTATCATCAATTTCATTGCCATTTTTATCTGTGTCTGCTGATATTTGTGCATAATTTACTAATACTTTATTAGTTTGTTCTTTTACTCTACATAGTATTTTAACATCTCTATAGTCTGGATTTTTTGGTTCTGTATCTGATACATTTTTACTATCATCTAAAGCTCTTAATAAATTTGCTGTGTAATTTGCATCTCCTTCAACAGAATTCAATTCTTTTCCTTTTCCTTTTGCTAAATGATCTGTTGAGATTACTTCTCTTTCTTGACCATTTTCATCAGTCATTTTATCTATGTTCCATATTCCATAATATTCTGATGTTTGGTCTGTTGTTTCAACAAATTCTAAACCTACTGGTAATAAATCTTTTATTAATGATGCATATCCATCAACTTCTCCAGCATTGTATACTCTTATTGTATATAATACATAATCTCCTGGATTTACTAACAATGGTTGTTTATTACTTGGTGACCAATCACATTTTATTTTTCTATTTGTATTTTGCTTACTTTCATCATTTTCAATTGTAATCTTAGGAGCCCTTGTATATACTCCATCTGAATTTTTGGTATCTGTTAAATATTCGCCTTCATCTATTTTTGCATCTTTACTTACTGCTGCTATAAATTTTACTAACTCTAAATCAAATACTTTTTGTACAGGTTTTACAACTAATTTTTCAAAGTCATCATCATCTTGTTCACCTTTATAAAAATAATTATCATCATCTAAATCGTTTTTGTTTGATGAATTTCCTGTATAATTTTCCATATTATCTCTGTTTACATTTGGTGATGATGTTGTTGATGAATCTCTATCTATCACACTATTTCCATTCGAATCTTTTGCATCAGCTATCCATGCAACATTTGTTAATATTTTATCATTTTTTGTATCTGGTTCTTGTTTTACAATGCACTTAAATGTTAATGTCTCATAATCTAATCCATTTGTTTCTGAATATGCTTTTAAACTTTGAGCTGGATTTTCAGTAGTATTTACAATATTAAATACTATTGAATTAGCTGGTGCTTCTGTTGTTGGGACAGTTGGTAATCCTTTTGTTATAGTATATTTATTTTTTGCATTTCCATCTTTTCCTATTGATGTTACTGTTTCTGGGTTTTCAGGAGATACTATTAAGCCTGTTGGTAACTGGTCAACAATTTTACTTGCATATCCATCAATATCTCCTTCATTATATATTGTTATTGAATATGTTACTACATCATTTTCTTTAACTTCAACTGGAGCTTTTCTATGTTTATATGTTGCTGTTGTACCTGTTTTTAATGTACTCTCATCTATTTTTGGATTTCTTGATTGTAAATTTATATCTGTTAATTTTCTTCCATTTATTTCTATTATGTATTTACGTAATGCTAAGTCAAATTCTGTATATTCTGCAGTTAATTCTGTTTCTATTGTTTCTGGTGCTCTTGTTATTTCTACTAATGGTTGTTCACCAGCTAATGTTATTTTGGTATCTGTTTCTGTTCCTTTTAACCATAATGTTTTCTTTGTTCCAGAATTTGTTATATTAAGAGAAATTTTAATTGTTTTTCCATTTGTTGATGAAACTTTTATATAAAATCCATCTTCATTTCCTATATAATCATTTATTGTTTTATTTTGTTCATTTCCTTCTGAATCTGAAATTTTATAATCTGTTATCTCATTACCATTTTTGTCTGTTGTTTTTAATGTTATTGATGAATTTACATTATTAGTTCCATTTAATTTTATTGGTCCTAAAACATAATATTCTCCGACTTTTTTTATTGAAATTTTATATTTATTGTCTGCAACTTTTGTTAATCCATTTGTGTTTATACTTACTGGTGTTCTTGTTGTGTTATATTCACTTGCTCCATCATTTGCAGCCTTTATTAAATTCTTGTATAATAAGTCTGATTCATATTTTCTTCTGTTCTCATTGTTTCCTTCTCCAATACTTGCTTGAGTTGCCCAATTGTCATTTGTTATTTTTAACCAAGATCCTGTTTCTGAATCAGTTTGATTATAAATTTCCCATCTATTAGATGGATTATAAGTTATATCATCATGAATTATATAATTTGTAAAATACCATATTACCATTTTTTGAATTGCTATTATGTCTTCATCTGTTAATGTATCTCCAACTGCAACATCATAAACTGCATTAAACTTTTTTAAATATTCTTCTTTATTTGTTGTACCTGGAATATATGCATTATCTAATATCCATAAAATTTGATTATATGCTCCTTTTTCTGGAGTTAATAAATTTTTTATTACTGTATTTTCATCAGAAGAATCAACTAATTTCTTTAATATCTCTTCTCGTTGTTGTTCTAAATCATATGATAAGTTATATTCTACTATATTAGTTTCCTTTCCTCCATTACTTACCCATGATTTTCCATACTCTGCTTTTATACAATATAAATTTCTTGCATTAGTAACTTTATCATTTACATTATTACTATTATATTGGTTTATTTGCCAAATATAATTTCCAGTAGATTCTGTTGGATCATTTATTCCATAACCTATATTTTTTCCATTAACATTTTTGGATTTTCCTAAATTTATATAAATTGGTTTTTCTGCAACTACTGCAAAACTTCCAATTTGGCTTACCAATAATCCAAAAATCATAATAAAAAATATAATAAATGCTATTACAAATTTAAAATTTTTCTTGTTCATTTTACTTTTCCTTTCCAATTTATAATTCATATTTTTAAACATTTTCACAATTTATATTTTACTATTTTATCACTAAAAAGTCAATTAAAAATCCTTATTTTGTTCACATTTTATGAACAAAATTCATATTATAATTACAAAAACATATATTTTTATAAACTGGAGTGTGATAATTATGGATAATAATATGAATGATTTAATTAATAATGTTAAAAATATGGTTAATTCTGGAAATATTCCACCAGAAATTCAACAAATGATGAATTCTATGAAATCCTCAGATAATAATACTTCAAGTAATAATTCTTCAAATATAGATATAAACAAAATTCTAAGCCAAGTCTCACCTGAAATGATCAACAACTTAAGTTCTTCTCTTAATCCAAATTCTTCTGCTAATAATAATTCTAATCAAAATAATTTTAATTTAGATATGAATACAATATTAAAAATGAAATCTATTATGGAAAGTATGAACAATAAAAACGATCCAAGAGCTAATCTATTATATTCATTAAAACCTTATTTAAGAGAAAGCAAAAAAGACAAAGTTGATCAATATGTAAATATGTTAAACATAAGCAAAATTGCCGATTTTATGAATAAACCAAATGTAGATAAAAAAGATTGATTTTTTCAATATTAAGGAGGAAAAAGACATTATGCAAAATTTTAATAAAAGTTATTCACCTTTTTATAACAGCATTCATAGAAGAAATTTTATTCCACCAAATTATAGTTCTTTTCCTTTTTCCCCTAATACTTTAAAAAGTTCCAATAGTAATTTTTTTCCAAATAATCAAGAAAGTGAGAAAAAAAGTGATTCTAAAAATAATAATATTCAATCAAATACTCCTTCAAAAAGTCTTCCTCCAAATAAAGATTTTGTTTTAGATTTATTTGGCTTAAAATTATATTTTGATGATGTTCTTATTTTGAGTTTAATCTTCTTTTTGTACAAAGAAGATGTTAAAGATGAAGGATTATTTTTAGCTCTAGTTCTACTTCTTATTAGTTAATAAAAATAGAGAAAATGACTTTCATAAGACCATTTTCTCTATTTTATTTACCATTTTTCTATCTCTATTTTATCATTTTTTACACATATATATGCTCTAGCTACATTAAAATTGTCTGTCTTATCAATTTCTTTCACAATATTAGAAATTCTTACCTGTAATGCTTCTAAATTTCCTGCTGTAATTATAGCATCTTTATTTCCTTTAGCTCCCGCATGTGCAAGACCTCTTAAATTTCCTTGTACTATTATATTGTCTCCTGCAATAACTTCTGCTCCTGCATTAACATCTCCTATAATTACTACACTTCCTTTTGCCTCAATTTTTTGACCTGATCTTACTGAACCTCTTTGAAAAATAGTATCAGAATTTTCTATTTTTTCTTTATAACTTCTTACAATACTATGTAGTCCTAAACTAGTTGGAGTATTAAAATTTATTTGTACATCAAGATATTCTTTTACAATATTCCTTACATCTTGTAATTCTTGTTCTGATAATATTTTTCCAGTAACTCTAATCGGCGTTTTTTCTTCTTGATATAATTTTGTTAATTCTGCAAGTTTTATCTTTAGTTCTCCTATAATTTCTTCTTCTGTTGCATTATCTTCAATCTTTACTAATGTTTCTTCTTTTTTTAAGTTTATGCTAATACAACTCATCAACTTTTTCCTCCAATTTTTTACTTTTTATCTCATTTGTTCTGTATATGGTATAGCTGTTAAGCTTTCACTCACTTCTTCTACTACATTCATTCCAAAATATTGTGTTAACACATCTCTAGCTACCTCAGCAGCATAATTTCCATGTCCACCATTTTCTATCATTACAGCTATAGCTACTTCTGGATTATCAAATGGTGCAAAACATACAAACCAAGCATTTACTATATCACTTTGTGCTGTTTCAGCAGAACCTGTTTTTCCAGCTACTTCTACAATAAAGTTTTTGAATATATTATATGCTGTTCCTCCTGCTTCACTTGTTGCCATTCTCATTCCTTCTTTGGCTATTTCTATACTTTCTGCACTTATTTCTATTCCATCATTTTGGTCTGTTATTCCAAGTTTATTATTTACAAAATTTCTGATTTCTTCTTGTGATACTTCTGTTCCATCTGAATTTAAAATAGTTTTTACTATTGCTGGTTGTACCACAGTTCCACCATTAGCGATTGATGAAATATATTTTGCAATTTGAATTGGTGTAAAACTATTATCTCCTTGTCCTATTGCTGCACTTAATGTATCTCCTGGTCCCCATCCATCTTTTCTTTGAGCTAGCATTCCTGTTTTTTCACTTGGCAATTCTATTCCAGTTAATTTTCCTAGCCCAAAATGTAAAGCATATTTTGCTATTGCATCAATTCCCATTCTATCTCCAGCTTCATAGAAAAAGTAATTGCAAGAATGTTGAAGTGCTTGTGTTACATTTAAATATCCATGTCCTCTATGGTAACTTGTATAATACCAACATTTTCTTGGTGGATAATATTTTGTATAAATACCTGTATCATTGATTTTTTCTTTTGATGTTATTGCTCCTGTTTCAAGTCCTGCTATTGCAGTTATCATTTTATATACAGAACCAGGCTCATATGTTCCTTGTATTGCTTTATTTAATAATGGATGTGTTTCACTATCATTCATATAATTCCATTTATCTGATTCAAGTTTTCCTACAAACCATTGTGGCTCATATGATGGGTAACTTGCCATCGCTAAAACTTCTCCTGTATTTACATTCATAACAACTGCTGCTCCACCTTTTGCATCATAAACTTGAGAAAATCCTCCATTTTTGATTTTTTCTACACAATTTGCTAAAGCTTCTTCAGTAACTGATTGTAATGTTGAATCTATCGTTAAAATTACATTACTACCAGCAACAGCTTCTTTTGTTATGTTTTCACCCGTTATTGTTCCATCAACAGACATTTCGACTTGTTTTTGTCCACTTGTTCCCTTTAAATATTCTTCAAACATTGATTCTATACCAGTTTTTCCAATAATATCATCCATGTCATATTTATCTTTTCTCTGTTGATATTCTTCATCACTTATTGTTCTTGTATATCCAATTACATGTGCTGCTAATGTTCCATTATTATATACTCTTTCAGCAGTTGTATCTATACTTATTCCAGGAAACTCGCCATTTCTTTCATTTATTTGTGCTACAACAGTATCATTTACATCTTTTGAAATTGTTATTGGTTTTGTTGCACTATATCCTGTTGTTGTAATCAAATATCTTATTGAAATTATTTTTCTTATATCTTCAACATTATCTGTTGAAATTTGATATTTAGATTTAAATTTATAAAATGCCTCTTCTGCTGTTGTATCTTCTGAAAGTTTATATTTCTTTTTCCATTTTTCTAATGTGCTATCTGATATAGTATATTCAAATGGTGATATTTTTACAGGAAATGTATCTGTATATGTAGCTTGTTGTTCATTTAATAAATTAACTAATTTCAATATTGCCGTATTTAATTCATCATCAGATACGTTTGTTTTATATATTTCTACATTATTAACTGCTCTAATCCCTGCTAATTCAGTTCCAGATCTATCTAAAATAGATCCCCTTACAGAATCTATTTTACTTATTCTTGAAAGTCTTGTATTTGATTGTTGTCTATAACTCTCGCCATGTACTACTTGTAAGTTGAATAATTGAGCAATAAGAATTATACCAATTGCATATACAAGTATTGTTATTATATTAAATCTAAAATTAACTTGTTTTATTCCATTTTCTTGTTCCCATGAAGTTTCTTTGTCAAAGCTAATTCTCTTGTTCAATTTTTCACCTTCTTTCACATTGTTTTTTTATTAAAAATATCTTGTTAAGATTTTATCACCCTTTATTTCGCTTTCAATTTCATATCCAACATTTTTCATAATTGGATATATAATAATTATTATGAAAATATTATATATTGTTTCAAGTGCCAAAATTTTCAAAAATGGAATTACTTCTACACTTATTTGAAAAAATACTCCTTGAAGAACATATAATAATACTTCATATACAATTGTGCAAAATGCTCCTATCAATAAAATCACTATTCTGCTATCTTTTGAAAAATTTTTGTCAAATGTTCCTCCTATAATTCCGACAATAGCTAAACATACAGAAGTTATTCCTATATTTTTTCCAATCCACAAATCCATAAAAATTCCATATATTATTCCATATATTATTCCTCTGCTTCTTCCAATAAATAGTCCTATAAAAAGTGCTAATATTACTACAATATTAGGCATTACTCCTGCTATTGTAAAATTTACAAAAAATACGGATTGTAATAAATATATAAATATAAACACGAAAATTAAAGATATATATATTAATGCTTTTTTCATGTATTAAAAACTCTCTTTCATTATTTTATTATTACAAGTACTGTTTCTAATTTGTTAAAATCTACGGCTGTTTCAATCACAGCATATGAATCAATTTTATTCGTCCCTGTTTCAACTTTTTTTATTCTTCCAACATGTATTCCTTTAGTATAAATTCCACCCATTCCAGATGTTTCTACACTATCTCCTTGAATTACATTAGAACCTATTTTTAAATTTGTTGCTTTTAATGTTGATTCACTTTCTATCGTTCCTTTACATGTCATAACATCTCTTGTTGTACTTGCTAAACAACTTGTAGAACTTGCACTGTCAACAATTGTTTGAATTTTTGCAGTTTTAGCTGTTGTTGATACAATATATCCCACAAGACCTTCATCAGCAATAACTGTCATATTTTCTTTTACACCATTATCTGATCCTATATTTATTACTAGTGTTTTTGAATAATTGCTTATATCTCTTGATATAATTGTTCCTGGAACAGTTGTATATTCACCATATTTTTCCGCTAAATTTAATTGTTGTTTTAATTGTTCATTTTCCGTTTTCATTACTTCAAATTCTCTTAGACTTTTTTCTAGTTCACTATTTTTTTGTTTTAGTTCCTCATTTTCTGTTTTTAATTCATTTACATTTTCAAAAAATTTATCATTATTATTTATTTTATTTTTTAAATAAGTTAAACCATTTTGAATTGGAACAATAACAACATTTGCAAAGTTTTCAATTGTAGATATATTTTCTGTATTTCTATTTGTAAATACAACTAATAATACTAATATAATTATTGTTATAATTACTCCAATTACTCCACTTTTGCTATTTCTTTCCATACAAATTCCTTTCAAAAATTATCTTTTTCTTGCATTTTTTAATACTGTTCTTAATTTATCTATATCTTGCAATGTTTTTCCTGTACCTCTTACAACACATTCTAATGGATCTTCAGCAACATATGTTGGCATTCCTGTTTCCATACTAATAAGCTTGTCTAAATTTTGAACTAATGCTCCTCCACCTGATAACATTATTCCTTTTTCCATAATATCTGAAGCTAATTCTGGTGGTGTTTTTTCCAATGTTAATTTTACTACTTCAACAATTTGTGCAATTGAATCTTTTATTGCTTCTTCTACCTGACCTGATGTAATTATTTCCGTTGCTGGTAAGCCTGTTGCTAAATCTCTTCCTTTAATTTTCATACTCATTTGTGACATTAATGGTAATGCACAACCTAATTCTTTTTTTATATTTTCAGCTGTTGTTTCTCCGATTGCTAAATTTAATTCCCTTTTTACATAATTTATAATATCTTCATTAAGTTCATCACCTGCAATTCTTATTGAATTACTTAATACAATTCCACCTAATGATATTACTGCTACTTCTGTTGTTCCTCCACCAATATCAACTATAATATTTCCACTTGGTTGTTCAATTTCTATTCCAGCTCCAATAGCAGCAGCCATTGGTTCTTCAATTAAATAAACTTCTTTTGCTCCTGCTCGTATTATTGTTTCTTCAACTGCTCTTTCTTCTACTTCCGTAATCCCTGATGGTACTCCTACTATTACTCTTGGTCTTACTGCATTATATTTTTTACATACTTTGTCCATTATTTTTTTCAATAAAAGTTTTGTTGCTGTAAAATCTGCAATAACTCCATCTTTTAAAGGTCTTATTGCACTTACTTCTTTTGGTGTCCTTCCTAGCATTTCTTTTGCTTCATTTCCTATTGCAATAACATTTCCTGTTTGATTTTCTATTGCTATAACTGCTGGTTCTCTATAAACAATTCCTTTTCCATTTAATGTGACTAAAATATTTGCAGTTCCTAAATCTATTCCTATATCTCTAGATTTTAATGATAAAAAACTCATTTTCCCCATTCCTTCCAAATGTTTTTATATATTATCTACACCTAATTTTGAAAAAATACTGATATAATTGTTTCCTCCAATTATTATATGATCAATTAAATTTATCCCTAATATTGTAGATGCCTTCTTTACTTCTCTAGTAAATTCAATATCATTTTTGCTTGGAGTTACATCTCCTGATGGATGATTGTGTACAAGTATAATTTGCATTGCTTGTACTTTAACAGCTTCATTAAGTACATCTTTTATACTTGCTTTAACAAAATTTCCAGTTCCTTTTGCTATATCTTTTATTTTTAGTAATTTGTTTTTATTTCCAAGTATTACTACTTTCAGTATTTCCTGTTTTTCAAATCTCATTTCTTCAAATAGTATATCTACAACATCACTTGGCTTATTTATTGTTATATTTTTATAATTGTCAATTGAATTCATTCTTGATGCTAATTCACATGTTGCTTTTATTTGAATTGCTTTTACTTTTCCAATTCCTTTTATCTTTATTAATTCTTCAATTGTTATGTCTCTTAAAAAATTCAAATTATTTTTATCTCGATTTTCGTTTAATAATAAGATTTTCTGTGCTAACTGTACTGATGTTTCTTCTCTCGTTCCACTTTTTATTATTATTGCTAATAATTCTGCATTTGTTAAATTTTTTTCTCCATATTGTTCTAATTTTTCATATGGTCTTTCCGTTACTGGTAAATTTTTCATTTTAATTGGCATGTTATATTCTTCCTTTCTTTTTATTTTTTGTATTTGCCATACCAATCTTCTTTTATATTTCCTTACGGAATCCCCCTATTATTGTGTTATCATTATACATTGCTTTTATGTTTTTTTCAAGTATTATTTTATAAATATAATAATATTTAAAATACATTTCTACCTTATTCTAGAAATATTGTATATTTGGAAAATATTGTTTCTTTAAAAATATTTTTATTCATTGTATAATATAAATATATTGGAGGTTTCTATATGAGATTTGAAAAAATAACTGATAACAAAATTAAAATATTTTTTTCTTTTGATGATATGAATAAAAATCATATTTCAAGGAAAATATTATTTTCAAATAATGCCTTTTCTCAAAATTTTATCCAGTCTGTTTTAAAAAGTGCTGAACAAAATCTTAACTTTAAAATTGAAAATGAAAATATTTTAATTGAAATTTTAAATTATAATGATGGTTGTGTTTTTACAGTTACCAAAGTTGATTCTAATTTTATTGAAAATATTGGAAATAATATTTTTTATAAATTTAATAAGTTTGAAGATTTTTTAGCCTTTTGTACATATATAAAAAATATGAATTGGTCTGTTTTTGAATCATTTTCTTTATTTTTGTTGAATAGTACTTATTATCTACATTCATTTAACAATATTTCTAATAATTTAGATAGTATTCTTTGTGAATTTAGTACAAAAAAAGACTTTTCTTCACGGATTTTTAGGTATTTTAAATGAGTATGGGAAAAATGTTTTTATTACTGATGCTATAAATGAGTGTATAAATACATTTACTTTATAACATATAAAAAATCAAAGGATTAGTTCCTTTGATTTTTTATTAATATACATAGTTTTGTGGGTTATATGCAACTCCATTAACTCTTATTTCTAAATGTAAATGTGGTCCTGTACTATTTCCTGTTGAACCTACTGCTGCTATTGTTTCTCCTTGGCTTACTTTATCTCCTACTTCTACATATAATTTACTACAATGTCCATAATATGTTTCTATTCCATTTCCATGTGAAATTACAATCATTTTTCCATATGCTCTCTTTGTTCCTGAAAATGTTACTGTTCCAGCAGCTGCTGCTTTTATTGGTGTTCCTGTTGATGCTGCTATATCTAATCCTGTATGTGCTCCAGATCTAACTCTACTAATAGATCCAAATCTTGATGTTATTGTTCCTGAAATAGGCCTAATTAAGTTTAATCCTATTCCTATACTCTGATATGATAAATTTGCAGATGTATTTACTTTTCCTGAATTTTTAGCTACTTTAGGTAGTTCTACTTTTTTTACATATAAATCTGCTACAACTGTTTCTACATCTGAAAATTCCTCTAAATTTGTTTCATACATTTCTGTTATTACTATCTCATCTGCATTTGTACTCTCTTTTTCTTTTAGTTGATTTACAATTTCTTCTGCTGATGCAAAATCAGATACATATGCTTTTATTTCTTCTCCAATTGATATAGCATAATAATTATAATATGTAATTCCTTGTTTTTTTACAGTTTCAAATATTTCGTCATCATTTGTTACTATATTTCTTTTTAATAAACACATTTTATATTCCGGCATAGCTTCCATTTGAACAAATGCAACATTTGATTGTCCATCTCCACTTTCCATATATTTATTTATTTTAGCTTGTAATTTGCTTTTATCTTTACTATAACCTATCTGTTCTCCATTTAAAGTTACACCATATATTGGCTTAAAAAATAAAGCTACTGCACAGATTATTAACAATATAGAAATTCCTAAAAGTATTATAAGTTTTATTGTTTTTCTTGCTAATACTAGTATTTTTTTTACCATTAATTTTTCTCCTGTTCATTTTTTATTATTTATTTCGAGATTTTTTTATATTTTATATTACTTTTACTAATTTTAGCAATTTTTATTATTTACCGTTTTTTAGATATATCTTTTCTTTTTCTCTTTTATTATCTCTTTTTCTTTCGTTTTCTCCTTTTTGTACAAATTAAAATGAAATTCAAATTTCCGTAGGAAAATAGAATTTCATTTTAGTCTTTTCTATTGAAATTGTCTTTTTAAATTTTCAATTTCTTTTGTTTCTGCTTTTGAAGATGGATTTGAATATCCTTTTATATTAGCGATTTTTACTAAATCATATTGTAAGCTTTCTTCATTATTTCTTATTTGTTGAAGTGTTTGTCTTAATCCTATATTTTCACATTCACATATCGCATTTTGATAGTCATTTATACTAAACTTTAAATCTTTTATAATATCATTTATCATTGTTTTTTCTTCCATTTTTTCAACCTTTCTAATATAAAATTTTTATGTGTTTAAAAAACTTGTAAGTAATTGTTTTGTATTTAATGCTTCTTGTGCAATATTATTAAACATTTGTTGTACCTGTATGTCTTGTATTTGAGATAAATATATGTTTATTTTTTGATATTTGTTTTCATTTAAGAAAATTATTTGTCTTATATGTTCTAATTCTAATTCTGTTAGATCTGGCATTTTAGTTCCTTTCATACATAATTTTTCTTAGTATTTCAAAATTAAATTTATTTATACAAAAAATAGCCTAAGTTATTTAATATTTTAAGCTATTTTTATATTTCTATATTATCTCTAAATTTGCAAATTTTGCCATTAATCTTTTATGACCAAATTTATCAAAATTAATATCAACTTTTAAATCATCACCTTCAGGTTCAACATAATTTATTGTTCCTTCTCCAAATTTTTTGTGATATACTTTTGTTCCCGCTTGATATTGTGATAAATCAATACCTTTACTTTGATTCTTTTTATTCAAATTATTTAAGAAACTTTCTGCTGTTCTAAACCCATATCCTGAGTTTTCATTTGTTTTTTCATTATTATTTCTTGAACCAAATATATTTGATGCTGATGTTGCATATTGTGGTTCTTGAATTTTATATGATTTAATATTTCCATTATTCCTGCTTCCATAACTCCAAGAATATCCACTATCTCCAAAACTAGATTTTTCATAAGTAATTCCACTTCCCATTGCTTCCTCATATCCATCTACCATTTCTGCTGGAATTTCTTTCAAAAATCTTGATGGTTGATTAAATGATGTTGATCCAAATGTTGTACGTTGTTTACTTCTTGTTAAAAATAGTTTTTCTTTTGCTCTTGTTACTCCTACATAGCATAAACGTCTTTCTTCTTCAATATCTTTATCTTCTCCTATTGATTTAAATCCTGGGAATACTCCTTCTTCCATTCCTACTAAAAATACTACTGGGAATTCAAGCCCTTTTGCACTATGTAGTGTCATTAATGTTACAGAATCTTCTGTTTCTTCTACATTGTCTAAATCACTTGATAATGTTATTCCTTCTAAGAATTCACTTAATGTGTTTTCAGCTGATTCTTCTTCAAATTCTGTTGCTACATTTAAAAATTCTTCAAGGTTTGCAATTCTATTTTCTGCTTCTATTGTGTTTTCTGTTTCAAGTGCTTTTGTATAACCTGTATCTCTTAATATTTTTTGTATTAATTCAGATATTTTTAAATTATCTTTTTGAACCATGAATTCTTCCATACAGTTTATAAATTCTCTTGAATTTGTATAAACTCTGTTTAATCCATAACTTTGTGCATTTTTTATTACTTCATACATAGATGTTCCAGTTTGCTCTGCTGTTTGTTCAACTGCTTCTAAACTTGTTTTTCCAATTCCTCTTTTTGGTTCATTTATTATTCTATTCAAACTTAAATTGTCTGATGGATTTTGTACTAATCTCAAATAAGAAATTATGTCTTTAATTTCCTTTCTTTCATAGAATTTTAATCCTCCAACAATTTTATATGGTAATGCTTCTCTTCGTAAAATTTCCTCTATTGCTCTTGATTGTGTATTCATTCTATATAATACTGCAAAATCTGAATATTTATAATTATTCTTTTTTCTTAATTCTTCTATTTTATCTACAATGTATTTTCCTTCATCATATTCATTATCAGAACAATATACTTCTGGTAATTCACCTTCTCCATTTTCTGTCCATAATTTTTTTTCATATTTTACTTCATTGTTTTTTATAATTGCATTTGCTATATTTAATATATTTCCTGTACATCTATAGTTCTGCTCTAATTTGATTATTTTAGTTCCAGGAAAGTCTTTTTCAAAATTTAATATATTAGCAATATCTGCACCTCTAAAACTATATATTCCTTGGTCATTGTCTCCTACGGCTGTAATGTTTCCATTCTTTGATGCTAATAATGTTACAAGTGTAAATTGTGATTTATTTGTATCTTGATACTCATCTACCAATATATATTTGAATTTATCTGAATAATATTGTAATACATCTACATTTTCTAATAAAATTTTAATTGTATAATTTATTATATCATCAAAATCTATTGCATTATTCTCTTTTAATCTTTTTTGATACATTTCATATACTTCTGCAATTTTTTCTCTTCTATAATCTCCATGTACTTTTGCACTATATGCATCTGGTTCTAACATATCATTTTTTGCATTGCTTATCTCTGATAAACATGATCTGTCATTTAATATTTTTTCATCTATGTCTAATTCTTTTAAGCATCGTTTTACAAGTGTTTTTTGATCTGATGAATCAAATATTATGAATGATGAATCAAATCCGATTCTATCTATAAATTTTCTTAAAATTCGTACACATATTGAATGGAATGTTCCAACCCACATGTCTTTTGCTTTATCTCCAACTAGCAATTCTATTCTTTCTTTCATTTCATTTGCTGCTTTATTTGTAAATGTTATTGCTAATATATTCCATGGTAATACATTTTTTTCTTGTAATAAATATGCTATTTTATGTGTTAATACTTTTGTTTTTCCACTTCCTGCACCTGCTATTACAAGACATGGTCCTTCTGTATTTACTACTGCTTCATATTGTTTGTCATTTAATCCTTTTAATATATCTTCCATTATTTTTTCCTTCCTCATAAGCATAAATTAAACGGATATTTTTTCGAATATCCGTTTGAATTATACTATATTTTATTTTTTTTTACAAGGCTTTTATCATAATTATTTTTATCACATATTTAGGAAATTACCAAGAACCTCCTCCTCCTCCTCCAGAGCCTCCTCCAGATGAGCCGCCACCAGATGAACCTCCATCACTGCTTGTTGGACTAGAAGACATTGCTGTTGTTGCAGCAGCCATTGTAGTATTCATAAATAAACTAAATTCATTCATATTAAAATCACCTTCAAAATCATACCAATCTGGAGCTTTTAAAGCTATTGTTTCAAATTGTTTCATCCATATTTGTGACACACCTAAAGCATATGTATATGGTAATATATTATAAAAATATTCTGGATTTTGTTCTACTAAGCCCTCTAGTTGAGGCTTTTCAGCAGTTTCTAGAAATCTTTTAAATCCTTTTACTTTTCCAAATAATTCATTTCCGTACTTCGTTCTTTTGGGCATTATTTTTATAAATATACATAAAATCATTATACATATTATTCCAATAAAATATGAAAATAAATATGTGTCATTATTTAATAGTGCTGGCAATACAATTGCAGTCCAAGGAATTCCTCCAAATCCTAGTCCCCATATTACTCCAAAGATTTTTATTGATATTGATGTATTTCCAAACAGCATTCCAAATAAAACAGAAAAACCTATCAATGGAAATAATATTGCAAATATTAAATTTGTCAATTCAGTATATTCTAAAACTGGTTTTATTGTAATTATGCAAAACATAAAAATAGCCAAAACTATAAGTATTTTTTCACATATAATTGATTTTGAATCAAACATTTGCTCTTTATTCTCTTTAGTATTCATATTGCTTTTTATTTTATCTACTGTTTTATAAAACTTATCATACAACAATGATGATGTTACCGAATCTCTTCCATCTAAAAATAATCCATCCAAAAAAGCTCTTTCATTTTCATTATTTCCATCATAATCTTTAAGTTTATCAAATTTTAAACTTTTTATTTTTCTAAATACTCCTTCTTCTTCTATTTGCTCAATTTTTAAATATCCTTTATTTGCTAAATAAACAAGTAATGAAATAATTGATGTATTATTTGCACCTTCTTTATATATATATCCAATTTCAGCTGAATTAAATCCTTCTGGTGGATAAAATTCTATTGTTTCTACTACCTTATCACCTTTTCCATATTTCATCCATAATAAAATAGCAATTAAAGACACACATATAGAAATTACTATTATTATAATTGAAAACATGTCCATCTTGAAACCAGCATTAATAAAATATCCTTCTGGCAAAGTAAGTCTAATTGTTACTCCTTCTCCTACATTTAATGATTTATTTGTAGAACCATTTATAGTATTTCCATCTACATTAAAAGAAATATTAGAACTACTGGTTGAACCTTTCCTTCCACTTGAAAAACCTAATAATGTTTGGTCAAATGTTTTCGGCATTTTTATTGTAAATGATAATTTTTTTATTGTTGTGTCCCATTCATTTCCAATTAAATTATAATATAGTTCATCCACATCTTTTAAAGAGTCTTTCCCTATATTATAAGTATACTTTATTGTATATGAATGCTTCCCTGTTAATGTCTGTCCGCTACTTCCTATTTTTATAACTTTATATCCATTTTCTATATAAGTAGTATAACTTTCACTAACACTAATATTAGTTATTTGAGCCTTATTGCTTGATTTTGTTCCATCTGTTCTTGTTATATTATTTGTTATTGGTATCTTTCTGAATATTCCGATGTCTAGCACTATCAAAATATGTTGTTATTTCTTCTGTTATGTCAAATGTATTATCTTCATTTACAACCATATTAATATTATAATTATCAATTGTATATCCTCCACTTGAAGTTATTGCAAAAATTTTATTTGGAATTATACATAATAATAAAATTAAACACAAAATAATATATTTTAAATATTGTTTTTTCATTTTAAATTTTATTCCTTTCTATCTTCACTTAAAGACATACATCGTAATGAATGACTTTATTTTCTTTCAAACTATAATTCTACATTTACATTATTTTTTTCTTTTGATTTGGCTTCAAACATATTAGCTTGTTTAAACCCAAAAATTTTTGCAATTATATTACTTGGAAACATCTGTATTTGATTATTCAATATTCTAACTGTTCCATTATAATACTTTCTACTATTTGCTATATCATCTTCAATTTTGGTCAATTCCTTACTTAATTGTGAAAAATTACTACTCGCTTTCAATTCAGGATAATTTTCTGAAATAGCCATAATTTTTGAAATTTCTTGTGTTAATTGTTCATTCATATTAATTTTGTTATTTGTTGTCATTGCATCATAACTATTAGTTCTTAATTTTGTTATTTCACTAAATATCTCTTTTTCATATTCAGCATATCCTTTTACACTCTCAACCAAATTTGGCACTAAATCCCATCTTTTCTTTAAATATACATCCATTGTTGAAAATGCTTCTTTTACTAAGTTGTTTGACTTTACTAAAGAATTATATTGAATAAAAACATATACTAATATTACAATAAGTATTAAAATTACAATTCCTATTTCCATCTTTTCACCTCAAATTAAATTTCTTTTACAATTGTTTTAATAAAAAATTCAAAAAATCTTGCATACATAAATCTTCTTTTGAATTATACCAACTAGGTATTTTTAAGTCCATTTCTTTAAAATATTTCATCCATATTTCATACTCATCTAAAACATATATATATGATAATATATCATAAAAATATTTAGAATCTTGCATAATTAATCTTTTTAGCTGGGATTTTTCAGTTATCTTAAAAAATCTTCTAAATCCTTTTATTTTTACAAATAATTCATTTCCATATTGTGTTCTTTTGTGCATTTTTACCATAAATATTATTAAAATTATTATACATATTATTTCTATAATATATAATAATAAATTATTTTTATTAGCCAATAATGCTGGCCATATTATATTAATTAGTGTTGGTATAATACATATGTTTCCAAAAATTGCTAAAACTATTTTCGTTGTCTTTGGTCCATTTCCCCAAATTGATATAAATAAAAAAACAAATCCTATAATTGTAATTATCATTTGAAACAGTGTTAATATCCATCCAAATATAATTCCATAAAATTCAATAATTGGCTTTATCGTAATTAAAGCATACATCAATAAAATCATAGCTGTGAGTTTTTTTATAACCTTTTTTGGTCTTGGAAGAAAAAATTTTTCTTTATTCTCCTTATTATCACTTATAATCTTTTTTACTTTTTCTGTCGCTTTCTCAAAATTATCTTTCAACTGAAGTCCTGTTACTGAATTGTCACTATGAAAAAATAATTCCTCAAGAAATATTTTTTCAATTTCATTATTTCCTTCATATTCTTTAATTTTTATAATTCTAAAGCCTTTACTTTTCTTAAAAATTCCTTGATCTGTAGTTTGTTCAATCTTCAAATAGCCTTTATTTGCTAAATAAATAAGTAATGACACAACATCTTTTTTATCTATATATCTTTTATATATATATCCCGTTTCTAAAGAATTACATTCTTTAGGAGGGTAAAATTCTTCAATTACTTCCATGTCATTATCTTCTTTTCCATATTTCAACCATAAATAAAATGTAATTAAAACAAACATTATTGAAATCGCCATTATCATGATTGAATAAATATCTATCTTCATTTTTATAATCCTCCCCCATTTCTTAATAATTTTATTGTATCATACCTCAAATTTTTTTACTAGATATTCATAAAAAAAACACTTCAAAATGAAGTGTTTTTCCATATAATATTAAATATCATCATCTTTAATTACATGATATTTTTTAAGAAGTTTTTCAATATCTGTGCCTTTAATTTGCTTTAAAACTTCTTTTAATGCAATTTTTTCTTTTAATCCTAAATTCATTTCTGTAATAGGTTTTCCATCTCTTAATTTAACTGTTGCATTTAATAAATCTCTTATATCATAAGTGCTTCCCCATACTTCTGGTACACCACGATCAACATTTAATAATGTGTAAACAGCTACCATTGCTGTACGAATTGAATATTCTGTTGTAAATATTGTATCTCTTTCTGTTTCTGCAAATTGACCTAAAAATGCAAAATTTACTGCTTGATTTGGAACTACTTTTGGTCTATCTGTTCCATTTCTTGGCATAAAGAATGCATCAATATATGGCATCATTACAGGTATTGTATTAGCACTATTTTCAGCTAATTCTTCTATTTGATTTTCTGGTACTCCTAAATGATATAACCATTCCATACAAATTTCTTTACCTGTACAATCTCTCATTGGCTTCTTTACATAGTTTCCTGGAACATTACTAAATAAACCATAGATCCATCCAACAAGTTGTCCCTTTGGTTGGCTTCTAAATTGTGGTTGACGATTAAATGTCCAACTTAATAACCAATTTGAATCTTTTACTGTTACAATTCCTCCTGTAACAACTTTTCCACTAAATGGATCTCTCTTACATATTTTTTGAACATATGGTGGAATTCTATCATCTAGTGTTGTTACTGTTGCACTCATCCAATTTGTTAATTCTGGATCATAACAGAATTTGTCTGGATTTCCAAATGAAGAATCTTGTTCAGCAATTTTACGCCATAAATCCCATCCTCCACCTGCTTTTATTTCTGTATTCATTACGGCTGGCGTATTTTGACTTCCCATACTTGAGTTTTCAACACACCCACCATTTGTTATAAATACTAAATCATTTTCTGTTAAATCAATACTTGATTCTTCTCCATCTTTTGTTATTATAATACTTTTTGCTACTTTTTTATAATCTGATATTTCAAATTTTACGTTTTCAACTTTTGTACCATAATGGAATTGAACATCATATTTTTTTAGATATTCTATCATTGGTAAAATCATTGATTCATATTGATTATATTTTGTAAATCTTAATGCTGTAAAATCTGGAAGTCCTCCAATATGATGTATAAATCTTTTTATATATAATTTCATTTCTAATGCACTGTGCCAATTTTCGAATGCAAACATTGTTCTCCAATATAACCAGAAATTTGAATTTAATACTTCATCTGAAAAATAATCTGTTATTTTTTTATCATATAAATCTTCGTCTGGTGTAAAGAATAATTTCATTATTTCCATTGCACCTTTATCAGATATATCAAATTTTCTATCTGTATGTGCATCTTCTCCTCTATTCATTGTTGCTCTCATTAATGAATAGTTTGGATCTTCTTTATTTAACCAATAATATTCATCAAGAACACTTACTCCTTCTGTTTCTATTGATGGAATTGAATGAAATAAATCCCACATACATTCAAAATGGTTATCCATTTCCCTTCCACCACGCATTACATATCCTAATCCATCATATAAGTATCCATCACAAGCTCCTCCTGGTATTTGGTCTTTCTCTAAAATATGGATATTTTTTCCTTTCATTTGTCCATCTCTGACTAGGAAACAAGCTGCAGATAATGCTGCTAATCCTGATCCCACAATATATGCTGATTTTTTGTCTACATCTACTGGCTTTTTTGGTCTAGCAAATGCTTCATAATTTCCACTACTATAATACATAGTTTATCAACCTCCTTATTTTTACTATGTGCTTTTATCTTATAGATAATACATAAAGTTTTCAATAAACAAAAAAATGGATATGTATAATTTTTTTACATAATCCATTTTTTGTATAATTTAGTTTACATTTTTAATTAGACATTTTTCTTACTGCTTCTTCAAAATTTCCAGATATTAAAATATCTAATTTTTTTATTATATTTTCAGGACTCTCTTTCATTTCTGTGACTATCCAATTTTCTATTACTCCTGCAAACCCATATTTATAAAAATTTGCTATAAATATTTTATTTTCTTTAGTAATATTATAATTTTTTGATACATCATTTATAATATCTATAAAAATAGTGTTATATTGCTTAAACAAAAAATCTAACAATGTTTTTCTACTTAAAGAATTATATGTCTTTATAATAAATTTTTTATTCTCTAGCATATAATCTAATACATATTTAAAATTTTCTTGCCAATTTTTTATTGTTGTTTCTTTTTCTATTTTTTTTACAACTTCATTTGCGAAAATCCATTCTAATAAATCATATATATCTTTAAAATGATAATAAAATGTTTGTCTATTAATTCCACAGTCATTTGTTATATCACTTATTGTTATTTTATCTAAATCTTTTATTAACAACATCCTCTTTAATGATTGTGCCATCGCTATTTTTGTTATATTTGACATTTTATCATCTCACTTTCTTTGGTAATATTATTGTTTAAAAAATTCTAATACATCTTCATAAATTTGTTCATATTCTTTTTCATTTAATATTTCATGTCTTAAATCAGGATATAATTTACTTTTTATATTTTTATATCCTAATTTATTTAAAAATTGTTCTAAATTTTTAAATTTTTGCTCACTTTGAATTACTGGATCATTTTTACCTGCTATTAAAAATATATTTAATTTTTTATTTTTCACTTCATATTTTTGTGGTTCAAATGCTTTTTTTAATAATTTATATAAATTTATAAATCCATTCGTTGTGAAAATAAATCCACATAATTCATCATCATTATAAATACTTATATTTTCAGGATTTTTAGATAGCCATTCATTTTCTGCATTATATCCTTTATTATAACTATCAAATGTCAAATGGTTTAAAATTTTATTTGTCTTTTTTCCCATTCCTATAATTTTAAATATATATGCCATAAATATTGCAAATGGTGTAAATGGATTTTTGGTAGGAGTACCACATAAAATAATTTTTTCTATTTCATTATCATATTTTTGCATATATCCTCTTGCAACTAATGTTCCCATACTGTGGCTAAATAAATATAATTTTTGATTTGAATATTTTTCCTTTATATATTTCGTTACATCATGTAAATCATCTATTATGAAATTTGTATCCTCTGTATAAAAATATCCCAAATCTTTTTTGTCTTTCACACTATTTCCATGTCCTCTATGATCATTTATTACACAAACATATCCATTGTTTGAAAGATATTCCATAAAATTAAAATATCTTTCTTTGTGTTCTGCCATCCCATGTGAAAATTGCACAATTCCTTTTATCTCCTCTTTTGGAATTGTATATGCTAATTCAATCTTTAGTCCATCACTACTAGAATTTATAAAGTCATATTTTATCATTTATTTCCTCACTTTTTATTTTTTCTTTAGTATATACTAATTGACATTTCTTATCAAGCTTTATAAAAAATTTTATAATTTCGTAACAATAATTCCAATTACAATTCCAAATATATTTCCTAATGCTGTCATTCTGCCATGATATAATTTATTAGATTCTGGAACAAGCTCTCCAGATACTATATAAAGCATCGCCCCAGCCGCAAAGCTTAGGCATAATGATATTATCTGTTCTGATATTCTTCCTATAATACCTCCTATCAATGCACCAATTCCTGTTGCAATTCCAGATAATATTACATAAAGCATTACTTTATATACTTTCATTCCACCTGTTTTCATTGGTAATGCCATTGAGATTCCTTCTGGAACATCATGAAAACAAATTGCTAATGCTAGGGATAATCCAAGTTTAGTTGATGCTTCAAAACCAGATCCTATTGCAAGTCCTTCTGGAATATTATGTATTGCTAATCCTATACTTACTATTATTCCAGTTTTTAATAAATTACTTGCTATATTAGTATCTATTTTTCTGGTGTTAAATTTTTTATCTACAATAACATCACAAAATATCATCGCAATTATTCCTAAAATTATTCCGATTATTGTCTGTGTTATATTACTTATTTCTAATGCTTCTGGTATTAAATCAAAACATATTACTGACATCATTAATCCTGCCGCAAATGACAAAATAAAACTTAAAAATTTATTTGATGTATTTTTTATTGTACATCCTATAATTCCTCCTACAGTTGTTCCTATAGTTCCAAAAAACAATCCTAAAATAGTTGTATTTATAATATTTTCCATTAATCAAGCCTTTCTCTTATAACCTTTTTTAATTTATATTTTCACAATATTTTTTTATTACAATTTTCAGAAAAAGAGGGTGCAATGCACCCTCTTTACTGAGAAAACAATTATTTTAAATCTCTCTTACTAAATTCATTTCTCCTTCTTTTGCAAATTTTAAATTTCTAAAGCTATACTCGTTTTCAAGATTTTTCTTAAAACCATCAATATTCTGGTGAGTAGAAATAATAACTATTCTTTTCTTATCAGAATTTGCAAATCTCACAATATACTCTAAAATTCGCTCTGCATCTGCAGAATCTGTTTCAGATTTATCGTCAAGACCAGATGTACATTCGTCAAGCACCAAAACATCAATTTTTGCATCAAGCCAATAAAGCATTTTTGCAAGAATCATTCTCTGTTTTTGACCATTTGAAAGAGATTGATCAAATTGCTTTTGTTTCATCCATTTCCAAACTTCAAAGCAATTGGCTTTTATTTCACTCCACAAATGAAGATTCTCCAAAATTTCCTGCATTTTTACCAAGTCCGGATTTTCACTACAACAAAATAGTTCATCAAAAATATTCAAACTTCCAAATTTAAGTTTTTCATCATAAAACAAGAATCTGGACGTTGAGGGAATGTCTGTACTCTTTTCAACTCGGATCCGTTCTGTAAGCATTTTCATAAATGTCGATTTACCAGAACCAGACGGACCATATAAAATAACAATTTCTCCATCTTTAATATTTATTTCATCCTTTGATGTAAGAGTAAATGGTTTATCATTTTCAGACTCTTCCAAATATCGAATTGCAAATGGTTTAATTCTAAGATTTTCAATTTTGTAAGTTTTTTTTCTTTTTTCCTCTTCCTCATGATAAACCTTAAGAATCAATTCCATATCTTGCTCTTCTTTATTCATTATGATAACTCTCTCATTATGGTTATTCATAATAACTGCTATTTTTTGAATTTTATTTAATGCTGTTTCTACGATTATAAGTGTTGCTGTTATTTCAGAAATAGTACCAATATTAATTGTATTCCAATCGACTCCAATCAAATATCCTATTATAACACCATATTGAGCAAATACCTGTGTTGCAGAAATAAAAATTCTAGAAAGATTTATTTTTTTGTGATAACTCTTTACATTTTGATTTTTCTCTGCAATACTCTTCTGAAATTTTCCGATTCTCATCTCCATATCTTTTTCTACAATAGTTGGCACTCTTAGCAAATCATTTACAATTACAGATTGCTCATTATTGTACTTTTTATACCTTTGATAATATTGTTCTGTACTTAAAGTTATATATGTTACACTAAAAAATGAAATAACACAAAATCCTAAAACTAATGGAACAAAAACAGATTGTGAAATTGTTGTATTAGTTGCAATTGCTATAAATAGCATTACCAAAACACTCATAATTTCCAAGAAGTCAAAAAATGTTTGAATTTTTAACTTCCAAAGATTTTGCAAATACTGCTTAATAGTATTTAATACAGACTCATTACTCATTGTAGTATACAACTTACTATTAGAATCAAATTTTAATACTTTATTTGCAGTTTTTCCAATAATTCTACTTCCTCTCAAAACTATTTCATCTTCGAAAATTAGATCAAACTTTTTATTTTCTGAACTCTCCCAAAGATAAAATGCTTCATTTATTACATCTTGACCTCGATATAACATGAATAAGACAATTCCAAATACTATAAATTTATACTCAATCATCATATTGGTTATTTTAAGCATAAATGCGAAAATAAGAGAAATAATGCTCATGCCAAAGTCCATCAATTCTACTTTAGTTCCCATCCGTTTGATATCAGTTGGAACTTCAAGTAATTCATCTTTCAAACCGTACGGTTTAAAGAATTTAGAAATAAGATCTACCACCTCCCAAATTAATTGCTTGATTCTCAATTGTTTTTTCATTCAATTTTCCTCCTAATTTAAGCTCGAAAAATTTTATAAGGATTTTCCTTTACAATTTTATTTTACCATATTTACATAATATTTTCCAGTCATAAATAAAAAATACCACCAATATGTGGTATTTTTTATAAATTATTCTTCTTCACCTTGTAATTTATCTGCTCTATCTGCTGCAATTAAATTATCTATCATTTCATCTAAATCACCATTTAAGAAGTTTTCCATTTGGAAAATACTCATACCAATTCTATGATCTGTAATACGACCTTGTGGGTAATTATAAGTACGAATTTTTTCACTTCTATCTCCACTTCCAACTTGTGATTTTCTTGCATTTGCTATTTCAGAATCTTGTTTTTCTTTCTCTATATTATACAATCTTGAACGTAACATTTTCATTGCATATTCTCTATTTTGTAATTGTGATCTTTCTGTTTGACATTCTACAACAATTCCTGATGGTTCATGTATAAGTCTTACGGCTGATGATGTTTTATTAATATGTTGTCCACCAGCACCAGATGCTCTAAATACTTCCATTTTAATATCTGCTGGATTTATTTCAATTTCAACATCTTCAACTACTGGTAATACAGCTACTGTTGCTGTTGATGTATGAATTCTTCCACTACTTTCTGTATCTGGAACCCTTTGAACTCTGTGTACACCACTTTCAAATTTTAGTCTACTATATGCACCTTTTCCAATAACCATAAATGATATTTCTTTATATCCACCTAATTCTGTTTCATTCTCATTTAATATTTCTATTTTCCAGTGTTTTCTTTCTGCATACATTGAATACATTCTAAATAATGTTGCCGCAAATAATGCTGCTTCTTCTCCTCCAGCACCACCACGAATTTCACAAATAATATTTTTATCATCATTTGGATCTTTCGGAATTAATAATGCTTTTAATTCATCTTCAATATGTGGTAAATTTTCTTTTGCCTCATAATAATCTGCTTCAGCAAGTTCTTTTAATTCTTTATCTTCCATCATTTCTTTTGCTTCATCCATACGTTGTTTTTCTTTTTTATATTCTCTATATTTTTGTACAACTTCTTCTATTGAACTATGTTCTTTTATTAATTTTTGCCATTCTGCTTGATTTGCTATAATTTCAGGATCACTAATTAATTTAGTTAATTCTTCATATCTAGCTTCAACAGCTTCTAATTTGTCAAACATAAAATTATTCTCCTTTTCTACTCTCCAATTTTTAACATTATTTATTATACTATACATTTAATGGTTTTTCAAGTGTTTTTTATGTCATTTAATTTATTAAAATTTTAAAGTTCAATAAAATTAAATTCAATATTATTATTTTGTAAAATTCTTAATTCCCTAGTCGTACATGTAAATATAATTATTTGTCTATCTTTAAATTCTTTTGATAAAAATAGCATAATATTTTCCAATCTAATATCATCAAAATATGCAAATGCTTCATCTAATATTATTGGTAATTTTTCATTAGATATTTCATCTATACTAGCTAACCTTAATGATAAATAGATTTGATCTATTGTTCCTATACTTAACCTATCTGCTGATACATAATTACCATTTGGCAATTCTACAATTAATCCTTGTTCATCATTAAATAAAATATTATTATATTTTCCATTAGTTATTTTTGAAATATTTTCTGATAATTTTTTGTTAAACTCAGGATTAATATTTTCTTTTAATTTTTCATATGCCTTTTCAATTGTTTCTTTTACTAACTCAATTGCATCATTCTTTTCTTTTAATTCCTCTAATTGGTTCCCTAGTACTTCTTGTTCTTCTTCTAACCTTACAATTTCACTAAATTGTTCTTCAAATTCCTCTTGTTTTATTTCTAATTTTGTTAATTCATTACTTGAATTTTCAATCATCGTTTGTAATATATTTATTTTTTTATCAATATCATTTTCATTAAATATTTCATTTATTTTTTCTATATTAAAAATATCTGAATATTTATCAAATATTTTTTTCTTTTCAATATTTAATAAATATATATTTTTATTTTTTTCTTTTTCAATTTGTTCTTCCATTATTTTTGAATTATTATCTAATAAATTTAATTGATTTTTTAATTTATTAATTTCATTTTCATTATTTTCTATATTATTATTATTTTGTTTTTCTAATTCTTTTATTTTTTTATTTATTGTTCTTATTTTTAAATAATAAATAATTAAATAAATTGGTATTATAAAAGCAATTAAATATTTTATTATTTTATTTTTTATCAAATATATCCAAATTAAATTAATTATTATTAATATAAATAAAATTATATTATATTTTTTTATTTTTTTGTTTTTTAATTGT